>Ga0182027_10008219_pt1 | contig 15232 bp, 16 predicted proteins | sample 712E1DmetaG_FD_121300 | JGI IMG/M metagenome (GOLD analysis project Ga0182027, IMG submission 121300) | Permafrost microbial communities from Stordalen Mire, Sweden - 712E1D metaG (Illumina Assembly) | ecosystem: Environmental > Terrestrial > Soil > Wetlands > Permafrost | place: Sweden... | reverse complement strand
CTGCGGCTGCGGCGGCCAGTTCGACTGCGGCTGCGGCGGCCAGTTCGACTGCGGCTGCGGCGGCCAGCCGGCCTGGGGCGGTTGAGGTGCCCAGCCCTGCTGGGGCGGCTGAGGCTGCCAGCCGGGGCCTGCCTGCCAGGCCGGCGGCTGCGGCGGCCACCAACCCTGTGGGCTCGGTGGCGAGGGTGGAGGAGTCTGGCTCGGGGCCTGCGGAGATGCGTCGGCCGAACCGGCCAGGCCGGCGTCGACTGGCACCTCGGCTGCGGCGTCGGCCAGCGGTCCGTCGGCCGGGCTCCAGCCCGTGATCGGTTCGTCGGGAGCCGGGCTCCAGCCCGCTCCCGCCTGGGGCGGTGACCCCAGATTCTCTTGCTTCTTCTCGTCGTCTTGTGTCATTTCAGGCCTCCAACATTCGCTGCAGCACACATGATGGCGCACCTGAGCGGTTGAGCATTCTGAAATGGGGACGCGTTGCGGGCAAACCGTCGTACGATTTGGCACGGAGACGAGACGATGACTGCCGACAACCGCTCTGGAGATGCCGCCCCGGGCTGGCTCAGCCACCCGGATTCGGTCGCGCCGACCGTGCTCGTCCTGGGCGGCTTCCTGACCGCACCGCCGGTGTACGGCCGAATGGTTCGGCGCCTGATGGATCGAGGCGCCGCTGGAGCGGTGGTCGCCGACGTCTGGACGCCCGACTGGCTTCTGGCCGGCGTGCGCGACATCGGGCCGATCTGCACCCGCTCCGGGCGGAGCCTGCGCGACGCCATCCGACTCTCCCTCGAGGTCTCCGATGGCGCGCCCGTGCTGCTCGTCGGCCACTCCGCCGGCGGGTTCACGGGCCGCCTCCTGACCGCGGCCGAGCCGCTGCCCGGTCGCAGGTTTGGGGCGGCGCGCTGGATCGGCGCCATCGTCACCCTCGGCACTCCCCACCGGCTCGCGGCGGGGCAGGGGATCGGTCGGCGCATCCACAACGTGGCGTCGTCGATCGCCGACGCGACCGTTCCGGGCGCCTACTTCGCCCCGGAGATCGGCTATCTATCCGTGGCCTCGCGGGCCATCCGCAGCGACCTGTCCGGCAGTGGCCGCGAGCGCCTGGCCCACTTGCTCTATCGCTCGGTCATCGGGCGAGCGGCCGTGCCCGGAACCGAGGGCGACGGTCTCGTGCCGGTCGTGGCCACGGCCCTGAGTGGCGCGCGTCAGCTGGTCCTCGACCGCCCCACCCACGGCCCGAGCGTAGGCCCGCAGTGGTTCGGCAGTGACGACGCAGTCGACGAGTGGTGGCCGGTCGCCGTGGAGACGTGGCGGACCGCGCTCCAGTATCGGGCCCAGGTCTCACCTCCCGTCGGGCGGGCGGCGGCCGCGGTCTGAGGAGTCGACCGAGGGCCGCAGCCGTTTCGGCCTCGCGCCGCCGCTTACCGCCTCTCGCGAGACACTCAGCGGTCTACTCTTGTTTGACGGGCCACCCTCGCATCGCTACAGTTCCCGGCGCGGGGTGGAGCAGCGGCAGCTCGTCGGGCTCATAACCCGAAGGTCGGCGGTTCGAATCCGTCCCCCGCAACCAACGCCGAAACTTGAACCCGGTCTCAGGACCGGGTTTCTGTTTGTCCGGCGGGATCTGCCTGGTGAGAGGCAGGCAGGCTCGGATCGCGCGGCGGAGGGTGAGCGTGTCGCCCCTACTCGGGGCGACCAGCAGGGTTCTCATCCTCGTAACCGGCGTGGCTTCGGCCCAGACTCAACGCCAAAGGATTCGCGGTGGACGTGCTTAGGCGACGCGCGAATCGGATCAGGCTATGAAGGGACCAGCTGGGATGACCGTCAAGAAATCGTTCACGCGCGAAGAGGCGCTCGCCGTCGCGACGGAACTCTCGATCGACTTCAAGGCGCTCAAGTGCGACCTCGAACAGTTCCGGATGGGGCTGGATGTCGAGCTCGAGCATGGGCTCCGGAACCCCAAGACGAATGTCACCGGGGACGATTGGAACTTGACCGGGAAGATCGCGCTTGCCCACCTGAATGAGTTCCCGGACTACTACACACGTTTGGCCGTACTGGAGCGCGAGGCAGCCGCCCACTTGAACGCACGGAAGTAGCGGCCGGATCGTCGTGAGACGCGGCTCGTCCACGACGACAACGTGCTGATGCGCGCCGGGCGTTTCCGGCCCTGCGCCGACTGTGGGGTCGCTGCCGAGCCGCGTGCACGGACTCCTGGACCGATCGGCGCACGAATGCCGACCGGTCCCACGGCGTCGAACCCTAGGCTTGAGCGGAGGAGCGTCCGCCCACCAGCATGCGATACACGGCGACCACGACGACGCCACCGATTACGGCGACCACGATGCTCTCTACATTGATGCCGGTCACATCGGCGACTCCTAGGACCGTGCCGGCCAGATAGCCGCCGACGACGGCACCGACGATGCCGAGAATGATCGTGGCGATGACCCCTTCGGTGCCGCCCATGATCAGGTTCGTGATGAAGCCGGCGATCGCCCCGAGGACGATCCACGCGATGATGCCCATGATGGCGTTCCTCCAATGGATAAGGATTGGGGATGAGCGACGAACAGCCTCAGCGCTCCGGGTGAGCGCGGTAGAAGGTGCGTTCGCGCTGTTGGATCTCCCTGTCAGCGCGGTCTGGTGGCGTCCTGCACGTTGCCAACGCCCTGCTGCGCGCTACCTTGGATCTGCTTGGCCTTGCCTTTGGCCTGCTGCGAGTGATCGCCGGTCAACTTGCCTAGCCCCTCTTCGACTTTGCCCGTGGCCTTGTTGATGGAACCTTTGGTCCGCATGCCAGCCATCTCGATCCTCCGTTAGCCACGCCTGCCCACGTAGTGGTCAGTGTCGATGGGTCATGTGATCCTGGGCCTCGCCCGGCGTTTGGCGCGAGGATGAGAACCCTTTCCCCTCGACGTGAGCCCGAGACGGGTGGCCGATCCCGCAGTCGGCCTCGACCGCCCGGCAGGTCCGGTGGCCCGGTCGGTCGCAATCCTCGATACGGCCTGCTACCGTGCGTTGCAGGAGGTTGCGATGTGGGCGATCGGCTGACGTTTCTCGGCCATTCAACCGTCCTTGTCGACCTCGACGGGGTTCGCGTGCTTACGGATCCGTTGCTCGGTCACATGGCGAGTGCCATTCGGCGCCAGTGGCCGGTCGCTCCCCAGGCCGCGCTCGAGGATCTCGCGGCGGTGTTCATCAGCCACGGTCACTGGGACCATCTGGATTTGCCGTCCCTGCGGGCCTTGCCTGGTCGGCCTGCGCTCATCGTCCCGGTCGGGCTTGGGCGCATCGTCGCGAAGGCGTCGCCCGGAGTCGTCCACGAGATGCGGCCCGGCGATCGGCTACAAGTGGGTCGCTTGACGCTGGAGGCTGTTCATGCCGAACACGGCCGCCGCCGCTCGTTGTTCACCACTTCGGACGATGCCCTGGGGGTCCTCATTGCGGGATCGACGACCGTCTATTTTGCCGGCGATACCGATCTGTTCCCGTCCATGACGAAGCTGGCCGGGCGTGTTGATGTGGCTCTTCTGCCGGTGGGTGGTTGGGGTCCGCGACTTGGGGCCGGCCATATGGACCCTCGCCGAGCGGCAGAAGCCGCAAGACTGATATCCCCCTCGATTGCAGTGCCAATCCACTGGGGCACGCTCTACCCGCTCGGTCTGCGGCGCCTTGCGAGTGGTCGATTCGAGCGGCCGGGGCCGGCTTTCCGTCAGGCCGTCACGGCACGCGCCCCAGGCGTGGACGTGCGCATTCTGGACCCCGGGGAATCGATGCAATTGGACCGGGGGATTGTTCGATGACGCCGGGCATCGGGAAGGGGTCCGCCACGGCGCGCCGCGATCTGATCGGGTCCTACCGGCTCCAGGCTCATCTAATGTGGGAGTGGCGACCGGCACGTCTGGCTCTCCTGCGCCGCGCGATCCTGTCCTACGTGGGAGCTTGCGTGGCGCTGGCTATCACCACGTTCGTGCTCCCCGGGCTCAGGGTCGACGGCCTCGGCGCGTTGTTGCTGGCCGGGCTCTTGATGCTCGTTCTCGACAGTTCCTCCGACATCGTTCTCCAGTGGCTGTTCGTGGCCTGGCCGATCTTCGTCGCTCAGACGATCGGCCTTGTCGTCCAGGTTCTGGCCATCATCGCTGTGGGACGGGTGGTGCCGGGCGTGTCGGTGGACGGCACCTCGACCGCGGTCTGGGGCGCCGTGCTGCTGACGATTCTCAACGCCCTGTTCGCCGAACTCGTAGCGGTGAGCGACGACGATTCCTACTACGGCGTGCTGGTTCGGCGGTTGGTGGCGCGCAACTCCCGGCGCGCCCCGGAACCGACGCCGGGGTTGCTCGTGGTCCAGATCGACGGGTTGAGCCTGCCCGTCCTGAACCATGTGATACGGGGCGGGCGGGTGCCGGTGCTGGGCGGGCTGGTGCGCGACGATGGCGCGACTCTCCACCCCTGGGTCGCAATGTTGCCGCCCACGACGCCGGCAAGCCAGGCAGGGATCCTTCACGGTCGCAACGACGGCATAGCCGGGTTCCGCTGGTACGAGAAGTCGAGCAATCGGTTGCTGGTCGCCAACCACCCGGACGACGCGGCCGAAATCGTCCGCCGCGTCAGCGATGGCACGGGCCTGCTCGCCGACGATGGCGCCAGCATCGGCAACCTCTTGACCGGCGACGCTCCGCGCTGCTACCTGACCATGGCCACGATCGGGGAGGGCAAGCCGGGCGACGACGGACGGCGCCTGCGCGGCTTCCTGGCGACCTCGGTCAACTACCTGCGGCTGCTGGTGCTGATGATCGGCGAGATGGCCAAGGAGCTGTATCAGGCTGAGCGCCAGCGCGGCCGGTCGGTCGAGCCGCGCATGCCTCGCGGCCTGACATACGCCGTCGAGCGAGCCGTCACCAATATCGCCCTGCGCACAGTCTCCACGGCCTTCGTCATCGAAGAGATGTTCCGCGGGACCCCGACCATCTACGTCGACTACACCGGCTACGACGCCATCGCCCATCACTGCGGGCCTGAACGTGCGGAGGCCATCGATGCGCTCGAAGGCATCGATCGGGCTATCGGGTCGCTGATCAAAGCATCTCGGAACACGAGCCGAGCCTATCGGCTGGTCGTGCTCTCCGATCATGGCCAGTGCCTGGGAGCCACGTTCAGCCAGCGCTACGGCCGGCCGCTCGAAACGATCATCGCCGCGCTGCTGCCGGGCTCGATGAGCGTCGTCGGCACCACCGACTCCATCGAATCTGCCGGCATGGGCCGACGCATCGCGGCCGAGTTGAGCCGAGGCCCCGGTATCGGATCGCTGCTCGCACGCCTGCTGCCCGGCGCGCTGCGACCCTTCGGTGGCGGCGCCAAGCGCGACACGGCAACGACCCCCGACGTCGTCGTGGCCTCATCGGGCAGTCTGGCCCACGTCTACTTCACGAGCCAGCCCGACCGGATGACCGACGCGACGATCGAGACGCGCTATCCGCACCTGATCGAGGGGCTGGCAGACCATCCGGGGATCGGGGCGCTCATGGTCCGGTCGGCATCTGGAAATGCTCTGGTGTTGGGGTCGCACGGTCGACACGACCTAACCGCCGACCACCTTGACGGCATCGACCCCCTGGACGCCTACGGTCCTCGGGCAGCCGACAACCTGCTTCACCTCGAAGCCTTCCCGAACGTCGGTGACCTTGTCCTGCTGGGCGCTGTCGACGCGCCTCCGAGGAGGTCACAGGATTCGAGGAACTCGTCGGTTCGCATGGCGGCCTTGGCGGCTGGCAGGGCGAGGCGTTCATCCTGTGCCCCGAGACCCTGCGCCTGAGCGAAGGTCCGCTCGTGGGCGCGCCGGCCGTGTATCGCCAGTTGAAGGCGTGGCAGGCGCAACTGAAGGGCGCACATGGCGACTAAGGCCCGGCCCGAGAAGCCTGAAACTACCCGCTCCGTTGAGCCGAGAGTGGACCCGGGACGGCCCGCCGACCCCAAGGCGGCCGAGTTGCGGGCCGAGCCCAACGCGTTCAAACGCCTGGGCAAGGCTCTTGGCCCGGGCCTGATCACGGGCGCGTCCGACGACGATCCCTCCGGCATAGGGACCTACGCGCAGGCCGGAGCGCAGTACGGCTTCGCGACGCTCTGGACCACGATCGCCATGCTGCCGATGCAGACGGCCGTGCAGTACATGTGCGCCAAGATCGGTCTGGTGACCGGCAAAGGTTTAGCGGGCGTGCTGCGCGAGCACTATCACCGGGCCCTCTATCCCGCGGTTATCTGCCTCGTCATCGCCAACACCCTGAACGCCGGCGCCGACATCGGTGCGATCGCGGCGGCAATCAACCTGCTGGTGCCGCCCATCCCGTCTATCGTCTTCGTCGTGCCGGTCAGCCTGGGGATCATCGCGCTCCAGGTCTTCGGAGGCTATCGACTCATCGACAAGGTATTCAAGTGGTTGTCGCTGGCCCTGCTGGCGTACATCGGGGCGGCCCTCTTCGCACGGCCCGACCTGGTCAAGGTCCTGCTTGGGTCTCTGGTCCCGACCATCTCTCTCGACCCGGCATACATCGGCATTCTCGTCGCTCTGCTCGGCACGACGATCTCGCCTTATCTCTTCTTCTGGCAGGCCAGCCAGGAAGTCGAGGAACAGATCAGCATTGGGCGTCGCACGCTCCGACACCGTCAAGGCGCCACTCGGTTCGAGCTCAAATACGCACTGTGGGACACGATGGCGGGCATGGTCTTCTCGGAGATCGTGGCCTACTTCATCATCCTCACCACGGGCGCCACTTTGTTCGTGGCGGGCAAGCACGATGTTGTGTCGGCAACGGATGCGGCCCAGGCTCTGCGTCCGCTCGCCGGCGACGCATCGGCACTACTGCTCGCGGTGGGGATCATCGGCGCCGGCGTACTGGCCGTGCCCGTCCTCACGGGCTCTGCGGCGTACGGCGTCTCGGAAGCCTTCGGCTGGCGATCCGGACTCGATCGCAAGCCTACCGCCGCGTGGCAGTTCTACCTGGTCATCGTTGCCGCGACGCTCGTCGGGATGGCCCTCAATTTCCTCGGCGTCCCTCCGATAACGGCCCTCGTCCTGAGCGCGGTGCTCAACGGCATAATCGCGGTGCCACTTGTCTTCCTGGTAATGATCGTTTGCAACGATCGTGCCGCTCTGGGCGAGCGGATCAACGGTCGACTTCTGAATGTCATCGGGTGGACGACGACGATCGCGATGGGCCTGGCGGTGGTCGGCCTCATCGTGACCACGATCTTTGGGTGATGGGGCAACAGGGCGCGGTCGGCACTTTGAACCAAGGGGGGACGCGGGTTCGTCGTTGTCTGGCCTGGTAACCCGGCTGCATACTGACGACTCTTCGTCGTCGACGGGGGAGAGCCTCGTGTTCCTGATCGTCGGGCTCGGATTCGTGGTGCTGTTCCTGGTGTTGATCGCCATCGATTCGGCCGGGAAGCATGGTCGCTAGAGCGACTCTCCTCGCGAGGTTGGCGGAATCCGAGGACCCGGTTCTGGCCTACAAGGCGGCCGCGCTCCTGGCGGCCTCGGCCGGCCCGATCGGCGCCGACGCCAATCTCGACGACCTTCGCGCCCGGATCGCCGGGTCGCCGATGGGTCGCGCGCTGGTCGAGGGGATCCGGCGGCACGAGGCGACGGGCGCATACCGCAAGTGTCAGGGTCCGCACTGGACGCTGGTGTCGCTGGCCATGATCGACTACCCGCCCGGCGACGCGGCTCTGCTGCACCTGATGAGCCGGATCGACACATGGCTCTTCTGCAAGTCGCACGTGGGGCGGCCCGGCACGACCGTCTATCCGGGTCAGGAAGACCGTGTCAGACACTGCGCGTCGACCGAGGGCAACGCGATCTGGTACTCGATCCGGTTGGGGCTCGAGAACGACCGAACGATCGAGCTGGTCAACCGGCTGGTTCGATGGCAGTGGCCGGACGGCGGCTGGAACTGCGACAGACGGCGTGAGGCCCGGTCATCGTCATTCGTCGAGACGGCCATTCCGGCCCGCGGCCTGTGGGCCTTCGGGCAGCGGCATGGCTATGAGCCGGCGAAGCGGGCCGCAGCGAGGGCCGCGGAGCTGCTGCTCTCGCATCGACTGCTGTGGCGCAGCGATGGATCCATCCTGCAACCGACCTGGGGCCCGCCCGTCGACCGGATCAACTTCCCGGTCCAGTTCTACGACGTCCTCTACGCGCTGCAGGTCATGTCGGAGATGGGGCGCATCGGCGACCCGCGATGCGCCGCCGCGCTGGCCCTGCTCGAGTCGAAGCGGCTGCCCGACGGAGGGTTCCCGCTGGAGAATCGCAACGTGGTCGTGGCGCCGGATCGCATCGTCAGCCGTGGCAGCTTCGCGGCCTGGGGCCCGGCCGGCATGCGCCACGGCAACCCGCTGGTCAGCCTCGCGGCGTTGGAAGTGCTGGCTGCCGCCGAAGGAGCCCGAGCCCGCGCCTAGCGCCGCGTCTTGGAGTGGCAGGCGACGCAATCCGTGGCCCACGGCAGGGCTTCGATGCGCTCCGGCGCGATCGGCTGGCCGCAGGTCTGGCAGCGCCCGAAGGTGCCCAGCTCGATGCGTCGAAGCGCGCCTTCGATCGCCACGAGGTGCTTCGATTCGCGCTCGCGCATCTGCTCGCCACGCTGGCTCTCGGTGACCTCGGTGGCGGCGGCGGTCTGCGCGCCGTGGGCGACGCGCGGGTGGTCGACCTCCTCGGCCAGCTCGAGCTGAATTCGAGCGCGCTCGGTTTCGAGCGTTCGACGCGCATCCTCGACGAATTTGGGGTCCACGGCTCGCATCCTACGCTGCTCGATGAGGTAGTGCGCGCCGATCCGGACACCGCCACGGGACGATCGGCGGCTTCCGGCCTAGACTCGACCGGGCGTTTCCGTGACTGCGGGCCCTATCGAAGACACGGCCACCAGTCGGCCGAAGGAGCACCATGGCAGCCGCCAAGGATCCCGTCTGCGGGATGGAAGTCGACACGACGACGGACCTCAAGTTCGAGTACGAAGGCGAGATCTACTACTTCTGCAGCCGCGGCTGCCGGCTCGACTTCGAAGAGGACCCGGAGAAGTACCTGGACCCGGAGTACCAGCCCCAGATGTAGTCAGGGCGGGCTCGGGGGCGGGTCGGCCCGCGCGTGCTCGGCCCCGCCATGCCGGCCCTCCGTGGTACGCTCACAGGGAGCGTTGGGAGTGCCGCTGGGCCTCCAGCCGGTTCAAGAATTCACGACTCCAGGAGAAGCCCGATGGCCTATGTGATCGCCGAGCCCTGCGTCGATACGATGGACCAGGCGTGTGTGTCCGTCTGCCCGGTCGACTGCATCCATTTCGATGAAGGCGTAGACCGCACCCTCTTCATCGACCCGAACGAGTGCATCGACTGTGGTGCATGCGAGCCCGAGTGCCCGGTCAACGCCATCTTCACCGAGGACGCCCTGCCCGCCCAGTGGGCCGGCTACACCGAGATCAACGCCCTCTGGTTCACGGACAAGGAAGCCGCCCGCAAGCTGGTCAACGCCGCCAAGCCGGCCTGACCTTCGCCCTAACTCGATCGGCGCCCGGCCCCACGGGGCTGGGCGCTTTCGATTCCGTGCCGCCGGCGGCGGGGCCAGTTGATCGGTGGTTTATCGGCGGCGGATAGACTTGCCCGATGCGTATCGTTTCCCTGCTCCCTTCGGCGACCGAGATCGTCTGTGCCCTGGGCCTGCACGAGCAGCTCGTAGGCGTGAGCCATCGTTGCGACTTCCCGCCGGAGATCGAGGGAGTGGCTGTCGTGACGCGTCCGATCTCGACGTCCGGCGAGATTGGCGCGGCCTCGGGCGGTTCCGCCGGCACCCTCGACGATGAGCTCGGGCCGTGCGAGCTGGACCGAGTCGCGCTGCTTGCGGCGCGCCCCGACCTGATCCTCGTCCGAGATACCGGCTTCGGCCCCACCTCCCGCCAGCTCGAGGCCGTCCTTGTCGGCGCCGACTTCACGCCCGGCATCGTCGTCCTGGACCCCATAACCCTGGAGGGCATCTTCAACACCGTCTCCACGCTGGGGGCGATGACCGAGGCCGAGGACGATGCCATCGAGCTGATCGGCGACCTGCGCGAGGACATCGGCGAGATCGAGCAGCAGGTCGTCGTGCGTCAGGACCTTGGGACCCGGCCGATGCGGGTAGTGGTGCTGGAGGGGTTCTCGCCGCTCGTGGCCAGCGGCCGCTGGATCCCCGAGCAGGTTCGCCGAGCCGGCGGCTGGGAACTGCTCGGTCGGGAAGGCGAGCCGGCTTCGATGACTACGTGGGAGGCGATCCGCGAGGTCGACCCGGAGATGCTGATGTTCGCCCCGGCGGGGCTGACCCTCAGCCAGACGAAGGAGGCCTGGCGCGACGTCGAGCGGCCGGACTTCTGGGAAGACCTCGAGGCAGTCCGGCGCGGCCAGGTCTTCTTTCTCGAGTCGGTCTACTTCTGCCGACCAGGCCCGCGCGTCGTGGACGGAGTGGCAATGCTGGCCGAGATCTTCGACCCGGACGGCTTCATCGACACGTCGCCGCCGAACAGCTGGACGCCCTTCTTCGAATAGCGGCGCAACCTCGAGCCGTTTCTGGGGCTGTATAAGTATTGTGGTCAGATTTCAGGATTAGTTCAGCCAGCGTGGCGAATATACGCCTCAGCTCCTCCCTCTCCTCCCAGGGCAAAGACGAGATCCCCCAGCCGGTCGCCTCCCTCCCTCAGCGACCGGCTCTCGTCTGTCCGGGGCCCGGCGCGGCCCGGAGCCTCCCTGTCGAGCGCCTCCCGCGGACCGCAATTACGCGCGAAACCAGCCTTCGGCGGCCTCCATCCGCGCCTATACTCGCCGACATGTCGCCCCTTTCGAACCGAACGGTCGCCACAATCGGCTCCGGAGTCATGGCCGAGTCGATCATCGCCGGGCTACTCCGGGGCAAGCTGGTCGAGCCCGGGCAGATAGTCGGAAGCGAGCCGCGGGCCGATCGACGTGAGGAACTGACGAGCCAGTACGGCGTGCGCATGGTCGCCGCCAACCTCGATGCCGCGCGCGACGCCGACGTGATCCTGCTGTCGGTCAAGCCCCAGACCCTGACCAAGGTCGGCCACGAGCTGGGCGGTCACCTCCGCCCCAACCAGCTCGTGGTGTCGATCGTCGCGGGCGCCAACTGCAATGTGCTCACCAGCCTGCTCGAACACCGCGAGGTCGTCCGCAGCATGCCGAACACGCCCGCCCAGATCGGCCGCGGCATCACCGTCTGGTATCCGACGCCCGAAGTCACAGAGCTCCAGTGCGACCAGGCCCGCGTCCTGCTGCGCGCCCTGGGCACGGATCTCCAGGTCGAGGACGAGCGCTTCGTCGAGATGGCGACCGCGGTCAGCGGCACGGGCCCGGCATACGTCTTCCTGGTCATGGAGGCGCTGATCGACGCGGCCGTCCACCTTGGCTTCCCGCGCCACATCGCCCACGACCTGGTCATCGAGACCCTGGAGGGCAGCACGGCCTTCGCCAAGGCGACGGCCCAGCATCCCGCGGTCCTGCGCAACATGGTCACCTCGCCCGGAGGCACCAGCGCCGCGGCCATCCACGAGCTCGAGTCGGGCCGTCTCCGCACGGTCCTGTCGGAAGCCGTCTGGGCCTCGTACCGGCGTACGATCGAGCTTGGCTCCGAACTCGAGAAGGGGCTCGGACTCAACGAGGGTCGGTCCGAAGGCTCGACCGATGTCGCGAATGGCGCGGGACCGAAGGTGGCGGCCGCACGTCGATCCGGCCGCTGACGTGCCTGGCGCAAGCGAACCCAACCCGACCGTGACGCCCAGCGGTCTGCTCGCGATATTCGCGCACCCCGACGACGAGAGCTACGGCGCGGGCGGAGTGATGGCCCTGGCCGCCGCGGCTGGGAATCCGGTCTGGGTCCTGTGCGCTACGAACGGCGATCAGGGCGGACGTCCCGGAGAAGTGGGCGTCGACCACTCGCTCGATCCCGAGATCAGGCGCAACGAGCTGGCCTGCGCCTGCAGCGAACTCGGCGCGGCCGAGCCCATCTTCCTCGGCTATCGCGACTCGGGCATGGCGGGCTGGGGTGCGCCCGAAGGATCGCTGAGCCGGGCGCCCGAGGCGGAGGTCGTGGAGCGGATCCTCGACGTGATCCGCCGGCTACGGCCCGCGGTCATCGTCACCTTCGATCCGGGCGGCGTGTACGGCCACCCCGACCACACCGCCTGCTCGACCGTGGCCACGGCCGCTTATCGGCGAGCGGCGGCGGAGCCGGGCGGGCCCGTGGCGCTGTACCACCAGGCCATGCCGCGCTCGGCGGTGGCGGCAATGCAGTCCGCCATGGCGGAGGAGCAGCGCGGCGCCGGGAACGATGCCCCTCCCACCGAGGACGACCTGCGCCAGCAAGAGGCCTTCATCAAGCTGGCCCGGCCGGATGAAGAGATAACGACGATCATCCCGATCGGCCCGGTCCTGGAGCGCAAGGTCGCGGCCCTCGCCTGCCACGACAGCCAGATGCGCGGCCGCCGCTGGGACGACCCAGAGCAGCGGGCCCAGCTCGAGGCCATGTTCGGGCGGGAGACGTTCGTTCGGGTCGACCCGGCACCGGAGCCGGGCGAGACGGAGGATCGGTTCATGGCCCTCGAATGGGCCGCGCGTGACACCGGTCACGATCGATGACGGAAGTCTCGAGCGGCGCCGCGTCTTCTCGCGCCGCGTCGGCACGCGCGGTGACGGACGTTACGCGCGGTCCCGCCGAGAACGGCCGCGGGCGGCGGCCCTCGCGCGACGGGCTGACCATCGAGCAGGCCGCGGCCGTGGAGTCGCCGCGAGAGTTCCGGCTGTCGCCGGACGGCCGCCACGTCGCCTTCACCGCGGAAGCCGCCGGCGCCCGCCAGATCTTCGTCATGCCCATTCGCGGCGGCTACCCGGATCAGCTGACCGCCAGCGAGATGCCCGTGTCGGATCCGCAGTGGTCGCCGGACGGCCGCCGCATCGCCTTCGTCCGCGAAGAAGCCATCTGGATGATCGACGTCGAGGGCTCGCACCAGGCCCTGGTCACCCAGCACCCCGCCGGCAACCGCTCGCCGCGGTGGTGCTCCGACGGCCATCAGATCGCTTTTATATCGCGCCGTCGCGGCTGGGACCAGCTCTGGATCGTGGACGCGCCAGTTCCGCGACGCGGTCGCCCGGCGACTCGACCTCGTTCGGCCGAGCCATGCCCGCTCACCCAGACCGGCGTCGACATCGAAGACTTCGTTTGGTCGCCCGATGGCCGCCGTATCGCCGTCGCCTCGCAGCGACTGCCGGACCTGATGACGTCGCAGATACATATCGTCGACGTGGATACGGGTCAGGAGCGCCTGATCGCGGGCGAGTCGGCCTGCGAGACCGGTCCGCGCTGGCTGCCGGACGGCTCGGGCTTGCTGATGATCTCGGATGCCGACGGCTGGTTCCAGGTCGTGCGAATCTCGGCCGACGGCCGAGACCGGACGGTCCTCACATCCGGCAATCGGGAGCACGGTGAGCCGGGCGGCGGCTGGGGCTACGTGCCGCTGGCGTCGCCGGATGGCAAGAGATTCGTGCACGGCGAGATCCACGAGGGACTGATCGACCTGCTCGTCGGCGATCTCGCCACCGACGCGGGCGCCGAGGCAGCACCGACCGAACGGCGCAACCGGGCGGTAATCAGCCCGTTCGACGGCGTCTGGCTGGCGATTGGCTGGCTACCCGACTCGTCGGCCGTGCTGGCGGTCGGTTCGAGCGATCGCATGCCGGACGACCTGTGGCTGCTGCCCATGCCCGAGGTCGCGGCCGATGGGGCCAAGCCTCGACAGCTAACTCGCTCGTTGCCGACGGTTGTCGACACGCTTCACTTTGCGGCCGGGACGCGCATTGCCTTCGCAGCTCGCGACGGGTCGATCGTCGAAGGGACGGTCTACCTGCCCGCGACTGCCGTTGGGGAGGAGGCGACGCGCGTTCCTTGCGTGGTCCATTCGCACGGCGGCCCGACCCATCAGGCGTTCCGGGATTGGCTGCCCTTCCGCCAGCTCGTTGCCGAGGCGGGCATGGCGTTCCTCTCGGTGGACTTCCGCGGTTCCACGGGCTACGGCCGCGACTTCCGCTGGGCGAACCGCGGCGAATGGGGTCACGCCGATGCCTTCGACGTCATCGACGCCGCTCGCTGGGCGGCGGCCCAGCCGTGGTGCGACGGCCGGCTGGCTCACTACGGCGCCTCGTACGGCGGCTACATGACCCTTTGCGTCCTGACCGAGGAGCCCTCGCTCTGGCGCGCCGGCATCGATCTGTATGGCGACTCAGAGATCTCGGAGAGCTACCGCCACGGCGACCGCCCGGGCCGCATCGACCTCGAGCGGATGATGGGCAAGCCGGACGATCCCGATGCCGCGTCCCTCTACCGGCGCGGCTCCCCGCTATACCGGGCCGAGCGCATCGAGGCGCCGCTGCTCATCCTGCACGGCCGCAAAGACAAGCGGGTCGTGCCGCTGATGACCGAGAAGATCGTCGAAGCGCTCGAGATCGAGGGCAAGCACTACCAGGTCCACTGGTACGACGAGGAGCCGCACGGCTGGAAGAAGCGCGAGAATCGGCGCGATGCCTGGAAGCGCTGCATCGAATTCCTGCGGCGCCACGTGCTGGATCAGGTAGACGAAGACTGAGGGAAGGGGACGAACGATGTGGGGACGTCGCCGCGGCGCCAACCTGGTTGATACGGAAGCCATGGAAGACTTCTTCGAGCAGCTCGACCACCTGAACAAAGAACAGCTCCTGAGCATGAGGGCGGCCTGGCGGTCGGCGAACCGGCAGATGCACGAGGATGCCTGGACGGCTGTGCGTGTCATTGGCGCGCGTGACGGACTGAGCAAGGAGATCGATCGCGTACGAAAGAAGGCCATGACCTGGTCGACGCGCGGCTCGGACGCCTTCCCCTACACCCTGAACGTCGACCTCGTCTGGCAGCAGGTCAAGATGGAGGCCGAGGAGGCGATCGTAGATGCGGCCCTGGCCATGGCGCTCGGCGGCCGCCTCGATCAGCAGAGCCACGACATCTTGATGGAGCCCTGGCTGCGCGCGACTGAGGCGCAGGACTAGCCGGCAAATCGCTCGACTCGCCACTCCCGCCGGCCCGTTGAGTTGCCTGCAACTGAAACGGCTGTCGACGGCCCCGATTCGGCCCCGCCGGCCACTCCCGCCGGCCCGTTGAGTTGCCTGCAACTGAAACGGCTGTCGACGG
>Ga0182027_10008218_pt1 | contig 15232 bp, 13 predicted proteins | sample 712E1DmetaG_FD_121300 | JGI IMG/M metagenome (GOLD analysis project Ga0182027, IMG submission 121300) | Permafrost microbial communities from Stordalen Mire, Sweden - 712E1D metaG (Illumina Assembly) | ecosystem: Environmental > Terrestrial > Soil > Wetlands > Permafrost | place: Sweden... | reverse complement strand
CTGCTCCTCGGTGAAGTCCTGGCTGCCGCCTCCGGAGCCAACCATGACGCCGATGGCGCGCAGTTCGTCGCGGGTCATGGCGCTGGCGTCGAGCCCGGCGTCCTGGAGCGCTTCTTCCACGCTGGCGACCGCCAGGGGGACGGCGCGGGAGACGTGGGGACGGTCCTTCACTTCGACGTACTTCTTCTCGTCGAACTCGTCGGGCACTTCGCCCGCCACCTGCACTTGAAAGGGCGAGGGGTCGAACCGCGTGATGCGCCTCACACCGCTGACGCCGTTTCGCGTGGCTTCCCAAAAACGCTCGCGGCCAATGCCGTTGGGGCTGACCGCCCCGATTCCCGTAATGACTACCCGATGGATGGATTTCACTTTGCCTTCAGTCTTGTCGTCAGTATAGGCTGGATCTTATGGACGAAACTCCGCTCGCGCCGCGCGCATCCAAACCATCCGGCGGACTGCTGGCCGCGTGGTTGGCAGGACTTCAGGGCGGCATGCTGGGCGCACTGTGGATGCTGGTCTGGATGGGCGCTAGCTCGGCGTGGCAGCAGCGCAGCGTCTGGACGGCGGAGAACCTGTTCGCCACGGCGTTCTACGGCGGCTCGGCCATCGGGCCGGGCTTCGGGCGCGGCACCGTCAGTGGCCTGGCGTTGTATCTGCTGCTGTACAGCCTGTTGGGCGCGGCGTTCGCGGCGGTGGTGCGCGGGCGCCTGCCGCGCGGGAAGATTTTGCTGGCTGCCGTGCTGTATGGCGCGGCGTGGTACTTCGCGTCGTTCCACTGGCTGTGGAAGACAGCTATGCCGCTGGTATTCCTTCTCCACGCCGAGCAGCCGACTTTCCTGGGCCACTTGATCTACGGGACCTTTCTGGGACGGTATCCTATCTACCTGGAGCCGGCCCGCACAGGGGCGCCAGGGGAGGCTACCGAAGCACTGCCGGCCGCACCCCCCGCGGAACCGTCCGCTACGCCAGTTCCAACTCAATCTTCTTTGCCGCCGGGTCCAGCTTGACGATGCGGAAGCCGCGGATCTGACCGGCTCGCGCCGGCTCCCGCCCAGCCGGGCCGCCCGGCTGCCCGCCCTTCCACTTGGCCGCCAGCATGGAACTGAGCGACGAGAGATCCGCCTTGGACCCGGCCGGTTTTTCTTCCGGCTCGGCGGTCTCCGCCGGCACCCGGCAGGCGGCCTGAATGCCTTCACCCAGCTCGACGCGCCCGCGTCCTCCCGAAACCTCGGTCATGCGGCCGGTCACGACGTCGCCTTCCTTGTGTTCGGCGATGTACTCGTCCAGGCCGGTGGGCACCAACTGCTTCATACCCAGGCGGAGGCGGCGCTTTTCGAGATCCACTTCAAGCACCTGGGCCTTGACCACCTGGCCCACCTTGAGGGCGTCCTGGGGAAGGTTGATGCGCTTCTCGGCGCTGATGTCGCCGACGTGGATCATGCCCTCGATACCGTCGCCGAGCTGCACAAAGGCGCCAAACTTGGTGAGGCTCACCACCGGGGCTTCCACCACCGAGCCCACCGGAAACTTTTTCGGGACTTCGGTCCAGGGATCTCCCAGGGCCTGTTTCAGGCCGAGCGAAATGCGCCGTTCGGCCTGGTTCACGCCCAGCACGACCACGTCCACGCGGTCGCCCTGCTTGACCACATCGGAGGGCTTGCGCGCCTTTTTCGACCACGACATTTCGGAGAGGTGGATCAAGCCTTCGATGCCCTTCTCCAGTTCCACGAAGGCGCCGAAATCGGCGACGCGCGTGACCGTGCCGGAGATGCGCTCGCCGGCTTTGTACTTTTCGCCCACCAGGTCCCAGGGGTGCGGCAGGAGTTGCTTCAGGCCCAGGGAGATGCGCCGCTTGGCGGCATCCACCTTGAGGACCTTGACTTCCACTTCCTGGCCAACGCCGAGCACGTCGGAAGGTTTGTTGACGCGGCCCCAGGAGAGGTCGGCCACGTGCAGCAGGGCATCCACGCCGCCGATATCGACGAAAGCGCCGTAATCGGTGAGGCTGCGGACCGTGCCGCGGAGGGTCTCGCCTTCCTTGACCTCGGAGTAGCGGCGGTCCTTGACGGCGCGCTCGTCTTCCTCGAGCACGGCGCGGCGGTCCACCACCACGTCTTCATCGGCCACGTCCAGCTTGATGATGCGGCAGCGGATCTCCTGGCCGACCAGCTTCTCCATCTCGGGCGCGTCCTTGGCGCCGCTGCGCGAGGCCGGCATGAAGGCGCGCACGCCCACATCCACGCTGACGCCGCCCTTCACCACCGCCGACACCACGCCCAGAATGGCCAGCTTTTCGTCGAACGCTTTCTGGAGCGACGACCAGTCCTTGGGCCGTTCCACCTTGAGCCGCGACAGCTCGTAGTAGCCTTCGGCGTTGCGTCCCTTGATACTCACCGGTATCCTGTCGCCGGGTTTGACGGTTTCGCCGGAGCTCTGGAAGTCCGCCAGAGGGATCATGCCCTCGATCTTGTAACCGATATCGAGGAACACGTGTTCGCCGGAGACCGAGATGACGGAGCCTTCCAGGCCTTTGCCGCCTTGCTCGGCCCTATGCGAATGAGCGCGCTCGTATTGTTTGAGAATATCGCCGAACGACTGGTCCGGCTCGGGGTTGGGCTGGGAATCGGGGACGGCGGAGCGATTCGGGTCCAGCATACTTGGGTTGGGCATGAGACGTTTCCCAACTATTGTGGCATAATCCCGACAGGGATATCAGCCCATGTCCGCCCATCCGGCTCTTCGATGGCTCCGCCACATCCGCCCGCACGACCTGGTGTGGGTGGCCGTGTTCGCCGCGCTGGTGCCCAGCGCCAGGTTCGGCGACGCGTGGGAGATTGTGCCGCTGTTGTCGCTGGGAGTGGCCCAGATCCTGGAGCCCCGCGTTCCCGCCGAGCCCTCGACGCGCAGCCGCGTCTTCTGGATCGTCCTGAAGCTGGTTCTCGGCTTCCTGCTGATCGCCTGGAGCGGCAGCATCAACACCCCCTTCTGGATCGTTCTGGCGTTGCCGGTGGTATCGGCGGCCACCTGGTTCGGGCTGGCGGGCACTATGCTGTTCACAGCCGCCGCTTCGGCCGCGTACCTCTTTTTCCTGCTCTTCGTGAAGGATCCGTCGTCGGAAATCAGCGTCGATCTGCCGCTGCGGGTGGCGTCTCTCGCCATGATCGCCAACCTGGCCAACATCCTGGCCCAGGAGCTTCGCGAGCAATCGGCCAAACAGCGCCGCGCGGCGGAACAACTCTCGGAGGCCATGGCCCAGGTGCGGGAGGCCGAGGAAGCGGTGCGGCGAAGCGACCGCCTGGCCGCGCTGGGGCAGCTCTCGGCCGGCCTGGCGCACGAACTGCGCAATCCGCTGGGCACCATCAAGGCGTCGTCGGAAATGCTGTTGCCGCGAGTGAGCGCGGAAAACGAAGTGGCGCGCGAGATGGCCGGGTTCATCGCCAGCGAGGTGGACCGCTGCAATTCCCTGATCACGCGCTTCCTGGAGTTCGCCCGGCCGCTGGGCGCGCGCCTGGAGACGGCCGACCTGGCGCAGATCCTGGACCGCGCCGTGGCACAGGTCGAGCGCGAGGCGCCGGGCGTCGCCATCTACAAGAACTATGAGCCCGAGATCCCGCCGTTCCCCATCGACGGCGAAATGATGGAGCGCGTGTTCTACAACCTGGTGCTCAACGCCGCGCAAGCCACCGCCGCCGGAGGCGCGGTCACGGTGAAGACGCGCGCCGCCGGAGGCGCCGCGGAAGTGGCCGTGATCGACCGCGGCTCGGGCATCGCCCCCAAGGACATCGATTCCATCTTCAACCCGTTCTTCACCACCAAGCCGCAGGGAACCGGACTGGGGCTGGCCATCGTCTCCAAAATCGTCGATGGGCACGGCGGTAAGATAACAGTGGAGAGCGAGCCTGGAAAGGGCAGCATCTTCCGCGTGCTCCTTCCCATGGAGCGCGGTCCGTCCGCACCCGCCGCATGAAGAAACGCATTCTGATCGTAGAGGACGAAGAGAAACTTCGCCGTGTGCTGGAGCTGCAACTCGCCTCCGCCGGTTTCGACATCGACCAGGCGGCCACGGCCGAGGACGCCCTGCGCGTGGTGGACCGCGCCGACCTGGTGCTCACCGATCTCAAGCTTCCCAAGATGAGCGGCCTGGAGTTTTTGGCGGTCGTACGCCGCCAGAACTCGCAAGTCCCGGTGGTCATGATGACGGCCTTCGGGAGCATCGAGACCGCGGTGGAATCCATGAAGGCCGGCGCCACCGATTTCCTGCTCAAGCCGTTCTCGCTGGACCATCTGATGCAGGTGATCTCGAAGGCGCTGGAAGTGCGCGCGCTGCGCGACGAGAACCGCCAGCTCAAGGCGGAACTCGGCCGCCGCTACGAATTCGACAACATCATTGGACGCAGCGCCCCCATGCAGGAGATCTTCTCGACCATCGAGCGCGTCGCGCCCACCCGCGCCACGGTGCTGCTGGCGGGCGAAAGCGGGGTGGGCAAGGACCTGATCGCGCGCGCCATCCACTTCCACTCGCCGCGCCGCGACCGTCCGCTGGTGAAGATCGACTGCACCGCCATTCCCGAGAACCTGATGGAGAGCGAGCTGTTCGGCTACGAGAAGGGCGCGTTCACCGGCGCGCAGACCTCCAAACCCGGCAAGTTCGAGCTGGCCGACACCGGCACGGTATTCCTGGACGAAATCGGCGACGTGCCGCCGGCCATTCAGGTGAAACTGCTGCGCATCCTGCAGGAGCGCGAGTTCGAGCGCCTGGGCAGCAACGTGACGCGGCACATCGACGTGCGCGTGATCGCGGCCACGAACTCGGATCTGCGCGCCGCCCTCGAGCAGGGCACCTTCCGCGAGGATCTCTACTATCGCCTCAACGTGGTACCGCTGAACATTCCGCCTTTGCGCGAGCGCCGCGCGGACATCCCGTTCCTGGCAAATCATTTCGTTCACAAACTGGCGCCCGACGCCGGTTGCCTGGTGGAGTCCATCACCGATGCCGCCATGGACAAGCTGCTCGGGTATCACTGGCCGGGCAACGTGCGCGAGTTGGAGAACGTGATCGAGCGCAGCCTGGTGATGGCCACCGGCAAGCAGCTCGATGCGGGCGATATCAAGCTGGAAGCCGCGCCGCGCCCGCGCGCGCCCAACGGCGGCGCGCACCTGCTGCCCGAGGGATTGACGCTCGATCAGTACGAGCAGGACATCATCCGCGAGGCGCTGAAGCGCGCCGACGGCAACAAGAGCCAGGCGGCGCGCATGCTGGGGCTGACGCGGAATGCGCTAAGGTACAGGCTGACGCAGATGGGGCTGGAGGCGTAAGGGAGCAGCGTGGCGCACGGACTCGTCCGTGCCGCGTCGCCACTTTTGGCGACGCCCGGCGGAGCGTGCACCAGTCGCCATGCGTCGCGATGAGTCGCGACGCGGCACGCTGAAGCGTACGCCACACGCACTACTCTGGAAAGAGTATCTTAGACAGGAGGACTTACGAATGGCGAAACTCGATTACTACTCAGTGGTGGTTCCCAACAAGCCGGGCAAAGGCGCGCACCTGCTCGGCGTTCTCAAGGAAGCGGGCGTGAATTTCGTCGCCGTCTGGGGCTACCCGGTCGGCAAGAGCAAGGCCAGGTTCGACCTGGTTGCGGAAGATCCGGCGGTACTCAAAAAGGCCGCCAAGCAGTTGAAGATCGATCTCGGCAAGAAGCGGACGGCATTCCAGATCACCGGCGCGGACCGTCCGGGGGCAGTCGCGGAAATCCTGGCCAAACTGGCGGAAAAGAAGATCAACGTCGAAGCGGTCCAGGCAGTTTCCGCCGGCGCCGGAGTTTTTGGCGCGTTGCTTCAGGTGGATGCGGACGACGTTAAGAAGGCCGCAAAGGCGTTGGCGTAGTGTCCACGAAATAGCTGGACGCATCGCATTCCAAGGTATTCGTCGAACTCCGTCACCGAGCGCGTGTTTGGGGCCGTCTTCGAGGTCTCAAACACCCTTGGCGCCGGCTTTCTCGAGAAGGTCTACGAGCGTGCCCCGCTCAGGGAACTCGGCCTTCGTGGGGTCCGGGCTACCGCGTCGGGGAATACTCTACCGAATTCCGCGTCGAGGACTTGCCGGTGTTCGAACTGAAATGTGTGGAACGCCTTTGCATGGCAGGCTTCGACCCGTGCCCGCGTAACGGCATGACCCTGGCGATGGCGCTCCACCATATCCACGCCGCGCCACCCCCCGCAAACCGCTGAACCCCATAGTCCCGCCGGTGCAAAGCAACGTTCACGGTTTCGTCACCGGTTATTCACAATTCCCCTCTATACTCGCAATTCCGGCTATGAAACTCGCAAACTCGAAGCACACCGCGGCCCTGTGCCTTGTGCCGCTACTCATGATCCCGATGTGCCATGCGCAGGGGGATGAATCGGAACTGGACAAGCTGAAGACCAGGCTGGCCGAACAACAACGCCAGATCGAGTCTCTTCAGAAGTCCATGGCCGAAACGCAGAAGACGCTCGAGAGCATTGCCAAAGCCTCGACCAAGCCCGCCGCCGACGCCGCGGCAACCGCTCCAGCCGCGGCTCCGGGTTACCCCAGGCTGGGCGGAGATCTCGCCAGCGCCAACCCGGTTCTGGCCCCGCCGCCACCGCCGGCTCCGCGCCCGGCGTTCGCGCCTCCGGCCGATGCGGCCGTTTCCTCGCCCCTGCAAATCAAGATCGGCGACACCACTATACAACCCATCGGCTTCATGGATCTCACCGGGGAGTGGAAAGACAAGAACGCCGGCGGCTCGATTGGCAGCAGCTTCGGCAGCATTCCCTATAACACCGCCGCCACCGCCAAGCTTTCCGAGTTCCGCTTCAGCCCGCAGAACTCGCGCATCGGCTTCCGCGTGGACGGCTCCTGGAAGGGCATCCACTTCATCGGCTATAACGAGTTCGACTTCCTGGGCACCAGCGGGGGAAACAACATGAGCGTCAGCAATGGCGCGTTCGTGCCGCGCATCCGGCTCTACTGGCTGGACATGCGGAAAGGACAGTGGGAATTCCTTGCCGGCCAGAGCTGGAGCATGTTGACTCCCGGCCGCAAAGGCATCTCGGCGCTGCCGGGCGACCTGTTCTACTCCCAGGTGATCGACGTGAATTACGTGGCCGGCCTGACCTGGACCCGCCAGCCGGGCGTGCGCGTGCTGTACCACCCGACCGATAAGGTCACGTTCGGCCTCTCGCTGGAGAATCCCGATCAGTACATGGGCGGATCGAGCGGCGGCTCGACCACGGTGCTTCCCTCGGCGTTGACCGGATTGGCGGCTACCCAGCTCGACAACCAGACCAACGTGCAGACGATTCCCAACCTGGCCCCCGACATCATCGCCAAGCTGGCCTTCGATCCTATCTCCCGCGTCCATTTCGAAATCGCGGGAATCGAGCGGACCTTCAAGACCTGGAACACCACCACCGGCACGCCGGCCTCGGGCCAGTACTCCACCAAGGCGGGCGGCGGCGGCGCCATCAACGCCAACTTCGAGTTGGTGAAGAATTTCCGCCTGGTTACGAACAACTACTGGAGCGACGGCGGCGGCCGGTACATCTTCGGCCAGGCGCCGGACGTGGTGGTCCGCTCCGATGGCAGCGTGAGCCCCATCCATTCGGGCGGCATGGTGCAGGGATTTGAGGCCACGGTTGGAAAGTTCCTGCTATACGGCTACTACGGCGGCATCTACGTCGGCCGCAATGTGGCCATCGACGCCAATGGCACGAGCCTGGTGGGCTACGGATACCGCGGCTCGGCCAACAGCCAGAACCGCGCCATCCAGGAAGTCACCTTCGGTTTCAACCAGACCATTTTCAAGGACGCCAAACTCGGCGCCGTCAACATCATGGGCCAGTATGCGTACCTGACGCGCGACCCCTGGTACGTGGCCACCAATGCTCCCAAGGCCACCCACGACAACACCATCTTTTTCAACGTGCGGTACACCCTGCCGGGCGGCGCGCCGAGCGCCAAGTAGCCGTCCGATTTCGTGGCGCGCGCCGCGGCGCGCGCCACATCCTTCGGGAAGTAAACATTACAGAAATCGCGCATTTGTAATACGTCTGAAACTGTTTTGTAACATTTGCATGCCAACGTAATGGAGGAAGAATCGATGACGAAGTGGAAGACACTGATTTTGGCCACAGCCGCTGCTCTCAGCTTGGCTGGCATGGCCGCCGCGCAGTCCATCAATGCCGCTGGAGCGACATTTCCGTACGTGATTTATTCGAAGTGGTTCGAGGAGTTCCGCAAGGCGCATCCCAGCATCGAGATCAACTATCAGTCGATTGGCTCTGGCGGCGGCATCCAGCAACTAACGGCCGGCACCGTGGATTTTGGTGCATCCGACATGCCGATGACGGATGAGCAGATTGGCGCTCTCAAAGTGAAGCCGCTCCACTTTCCGACGGTGCTCGGCGGGATCGTGCCGGTTTACAATGTGGCCGGCGTCAGTCAGGATCTGCGGTTCACGGCCGAGACGCTGTCGGGGATCTACCTGGGAAAGATCTCGAAGTGGAACGATCCCCAACTCGCAAAGGACAACCCAGACGTAAAGCTTCCGGCTGACGACATCGTGGTGGTGCACCGTTCCGATGGCAGCGGCACCACCTTCGTATTCACCGACTATCTTAACAAGGTCAGCCCGCAGTGGAAAGGCCAGGTTGGCGCCGGCACGTCCGTCAAGTGGCCGACCGGCACGGGCCAGAAGGGCAACGAGGGCGTCGCTGGAATGGTCAAGCAGACTCCCGGGTCGATCGGCTACGTGGAACTGATTTATGCGTCGCAGAACCACATAACCTACGGCATGCTGCGGAACTCCGCGGGCACGTTCCTCAAGGCCGACACCAACACCGTGACGGCGGCTGCCGCGGGCGCCGCCAAGAACATGCCGGACGACTTCCGCGTGTCCATAACCAACTCTCCGGGCAAAGACGCCTATCCGATATCGAGCTTTACCTGGCTGCTCATTCCGTCCACCATTTCGGACGGTGGCAAGAAGAAGGCCATTGTCGATTTCCTGAACTGGATGCTGACGACCGGCCAGAAAGATGCCGCCGGGCTGGGCTACGCGCCCCTGCCCAAAGAAGTAGTTGCGAAGGAAACCAAGCAGATCGCGCTGATTAAGTAACGGCCATGGCTTCTTCGACGATTCCGGCCGGCACGGCAACGCAAACTCGGGGAGTCTGGTCGCGCCTCCGGACGGGTGACGAGATTGCGCACCTCGTCACCCTCCTTTTCGCCGCGAGCGTCGTCTTGATGACGCTTCTTCTCCTGATCGGTTTGTGGAAGACTTCGGGACCATCGCAAGCGAAGTTCGGATGGAAGTTTCTGGTCTCCACGGACTGGGATCCGGTGGCGGGCAACTTCGGGGCGCTGCCTTTCATTTACGGCACGGTTCTGACGTCCGTGCTGGCCCTGTTGATCTCCGTGCCGCTGGGCGTCTCGGTGGCTATCTTTCTTTCGGAACTGGCGCCGCCCAGGCTGGCGAATGCCTGCGCATTCATGGTGGAGTTGCTGGCCGCCGTCCCGAGCGTGATTTACGGTTTGATGGCCATTTTTACCGTGGTGCCCGTATTGCGCGAATACGGGGAACCGTTTCTCAAGCGGCACTTTGGATATCTACCCTTCTTCCAAGGGCCTATGTTGGGAATCGGGTTCCTGGCCGCCGCCCTGGTTCTGTCCATCATGACGATTCCCTATATCATCGCCATCTCGCGCGAGTCTCTCATGGCCGTTCCGCGCGATCAGCGCGAGGCAGCGTTGGCGCTCGGAGCTACGCACTGGGAATCCACGTCGCAGGTGGTGGTTCCCTACGCCCGCCTGGGGATCTTCGGGTCGGTCTTCCTCGGGCTGGCACGGGCCCTGGGCGAAACCATGGCTGTCACGATGGTAATCGGCAACGACCCCAGCATCCACGCCTCGCTATTCGCCTCCGGCTACACCATCGCATCGGTTCTCGCCAATGAGTTCACCGAGGCCACCGGCAAACTCTACCAGAGCTCGCTGGTGGAATTGGGCTTGGTGCTGTTTCTCATCACCATCATCGTGAATGCCCTGGCTCGTTTGCTGGTGATCGCCACGAGCCGGAAAGGCACGGTTCACACCGCATGACCCGGCTCGGTTACCGGAAACTCGTCAATATGGTCATGTTGACCTTGACGGGCGTGTCCACCTTGGTTACCGTTTCCGTGCTGTTTCTGATCCTGGGATACCTGGTTTGGAACGGGGGCACCTCCATCGACTGGAACTTCCTCACCAAGCTACCGCTTCCCACTGGCGAGGTCGGTGGGGGCATGGCCAACGCCATAGTCGGCAGCTTCATGATGATCGCCATTGCGGCGGTAATCGGGCTGCCGATCGGTTTCCTCGGCGGAGTTTACCTGGCGGAGTTCGGGGGGAAAACCTTTTCTTTTGCGGTGCGCTACATGGCCGATCTGTTGAACGGCGTTCCTTCCATAGTCATCGGAGTTTTTGCCTGGACCATCGTCGTGGTTCCGATGCACCAGTTCTCGGCCTTGGCCGGAGGGTTCGCTCTCAGCATGATGCTGGTTCCCATCACTCTGCGCAGCACGGAACAGTTTCTCGGCGAGGTGCCGCGGGCGCTCAGAGAGGGCGCCTTAGCCCTGGGCGCGCCGAAGTGGAAGGTGGTCGCCACCGTGGTGGTGCCCGCGGCCACGCGCGGTATTCTCACGGGAATGCTCCTGGGCATCGCGCGCATCGCCGGAGAGAGTGCGCCGTTGCTGTTCACCGCCCTCAATAATGCGTTTTGGGCAACCGGCATCACCCAGCCCACCGCCTCGCTTCCCGTCATGATCTACACTCATGCGCTTGCCCCGTACGACGACTGGCACCGGCAGGCATGGGCGGCCGGCCTGCTGCTGTTGGGCGGGGTGCTGGCTACAAATGTCGCGGCCCGCTGGATTCTGGGCCGGGGCAACCCGGCGTAGAAGGGATGACCCAATATATGGACACCATGCCCGAGTCTTACATTCCCAAATCGCATCTTCCCTCGCAGTCCAGCGAGCCGAACGGGTCCGCGGCCGCACGGCAGCCCGCTTCCGTAACCAAGTTTTCGGTCAAGAAGCTGGACTTCTATTACGGGAATAAGCAGGCCCTGTTCGATATCAACATCGACATCCCGGAGAAGCAGATTACGGCGCTGATCGGGCCTTCCGGCTGCGGAAAGTCGACCTTCCTGCGCACGCTGAACCGCATCAACGACATGATCCGGCACGCGCGCGCGCAAGGATCGGTGACGCTGGATGGCGAAGATGTGACGGGTGTGGACGTCACCAGCCTGCGGCGCCGCGTGGGCATGGTGTTCCAGCGGCCCAATCCGTTTCCCAAGTCGATCTTCGACAACGTGGCCTACGGCATCCGCGTCAATGGCCTGAAAGCCGGCGGCTCGTTGAAGGACAAGGTGGAGCACAGCCTGCGGCGCGCCGCGCTCTGGGACGAGGTGAAGGACAAACTGCACGAATCGGCGTATTCGCTTTCCGGCGGCCAGCAGCAGCGCCTGTGCATCGCGCGCGCTCTCGCCGTGGACCCGGAAGTTCTGCTGCTCGACGAGCCCTGCTCCGCGCTCGACCCCATCGCCACCGCCAAAATCGAAGACCTGATGTTCAGCCTGAAGAACCAGTGCACCCAGGTGATCGTCACCCACAACATGCAGCAGGCGGCGCGCGTGGCGGAATACACCGGCTTCTTCCTATTGGGCAAACTGATCGAATTCGACCGCACCGCGGTGATCTTCAAGCGGCCGGCAAAAAAGGAAACGGAAGACTACATCACGGGCCGGTTCGGGTAAGCGGAGCCCAGGCGGAATATCATGCTTCATTTTCGGGAAGAACTCGAGGAACTCCAGAACCGGCTGCTCGAAATGGGCGGCCTGGTCGAAACCGCCATCCACAACAGCGTGGATGCGCTGGTGGATCGCGACGAGGAGAAGGCCAAGGAAGTACTCTGGGCCGAGGCGCTGATCAACCAGAAAGAGATCGATATCGACGACCTGGCGACGCGCCTGCTGGCGCTGTTCCAGCCCATGGCCCGCGATCTGCGTTTCCTGACCTCCGTCATCAAGATGAACAGCGACCTGGAGCGCATGGGCGATCTGGCGGTGAACATCACCGAGGGAGCGCTCCGGCTGATGAGCGAACCGGCGGTGCGTCCGCTGGTCGACATCCCCAGGATCGCAGGCCTGGCCGAGAGCATGGTGCACCGCGCGCTGGACGCCTTCGCCAAGCGCGATGCCGAACTGGCCCGCCAGGTGTTGCTGGCCGACGACGAAGTGGACCGCCTGCGCGACGCGGTGTACGAGGAGCTGCTGCAGTTCATGCAGGAGGAGCACTCCACCATCAACCGCAGCGTGTCGCTGATGTTCATCGCGCAGAACCTGGAGCGGATTGCCGACCACGCCACCAATATCGCCGAGGACGTGCTGTTCCTGGTGAAGGGAATTGACGTGAGGCACCACGCGGAAACGAGGGAGTAAGCTCCGGCCGGCGCGCACCCCCGCCTTGGGCGCAGGGGGTCGGGCGTTCCAATCGCCCCGCCCCGACCAATAGAATCAGTAGTTTAAGCTTTCATGTCGCCCTCGATTGGTTCGCCCAGTGATGTGAACACAGCTACATTCTTGTCTGCATTCGCCCGGGCTGGATCGCTGGAGGGCCCGTCAATGGCGTGTTTCAGCGCCGCGCACTCCTGCTTTTCCGGCAGGAGCGCGGTGGCCCTGGGTACAGTTCGCCAATGCGTCTTGCGACAAGATTCATCCGGAACCCGGGTGCCGGGCTGGCGGCTTTCGGCCGGGCCGAGACCGTGTGGTCGAGACGGCGGAGGCCGAGCCATGCGGGGGCGCAGTGCTTCCGCGACGTCCGCGAAACCAGCGTAGAATAGAGGCATTATGACTAACCATGTGGACGCGGTTTACGAAAACGGCGTGCTTCGGCCACTGGGACCTCTACCGTTGGAAGAACACCAGCGGGTTAGGGTCACGGTTTCCAGCATTTCAGACGACGCCTTGGCGTCCCTGGTCGATCAGAGTTTCTTGGAGCAGGCGCGCCGAGAAGTCGCAGGCGTGGACCGCATCCCCACCCATGAGGAAGTGCTCCGAATGACGGCGTTGGATGCAAGTTCCTGGTCTGAGGCGATCACTGCGGAGCGTGAGGAGCGGTTCTGAAGGCGGTGAACTACTTCTTCGACTCCAGCGCACTAATTAAGCTGTACCACCCAGAACTCGGCTCCGAGCGGGTCGCGGCCATGTTTGGCTCGGCGGACCGACGCATCGTCATCTCCCGCCTCGCTGGAGTCGAGTTGCACTCCGCTCTGGCGCTGAAAACCCGCACCGGCCATCTGGACAGCGGCAGATCCGCGCTACTGCGAATTCGATTTCTGAATGACGTCGCAAGCGGCGCAATTGCGCTCGTCGCGTTTAGCGAACCCCACTACCCGGCGGCGGAGCGTCTTATTATCCGATACGGCGACCGGAAGGGTCTGCGGACCTTGGACGCACTCCAGCTTGCCGTGGCGTTGGACGTGCAGCATCATGTCGGGCTAGACGCGCTGGTGGCCGCGGACAAGGCTTTCTGCGAGGTTGCGGCTCTGGAAGGCCTCGCCGTGCTCAACCCGGAACTACCCTGACGACCGGTGAGCGGTTGACATGAGGCGCGACGAGGAAACCCAGGCGGCGTTGGAAGCGGCACTGGCAGAGAACAGACGTCTCCGCGCCGAAGTCGACCAGCTTAAAGAGGAACTCGTCGAATTCTTGGCTCCAGCGCCCGAGCCCGCCTCTAGCGATTCCGGCGCGATCCCGAGCCTGCCAAGCGCCTCTGGAATTGGCGATATTGCAGCGCCCGCAATCCGTAAGGCCTCCGCCCCAGGAAATGCCTGCCCGACCGTGGCGCCGGATGGGGCGCGATGCTGCGCATTATGATCGAATGAGTATACTGATGGGTGCCTCATGTCTGACCCCGGACAGAACCCACTGACGATCAAGCGGCTGCTACGCCCGCACCTCAGATCCCTGTCGCTGGGCGTACTGGTGGTGGCCGGCGGCAGTGTCGCCGATCTGCTGCAACCCTGGCCGCTGAAGATCATCATCGATACGGTTCTGAAGGCGCGCACCTCCAACAGGGCGTGGCTGAACGGTGTGGTGGTGGGGCTTGCCGGAAGCGACCCGCTGGCAATCCTCCGGCTGGCCGCGCTGGCGGTGCTGGCGATCGCGGCCCTGGGCGCCGCCTGTTCCTATGCCGAGAAATCGCTCACCACCACCGTGGGGCAGAAGGTGCTGCATGAGATGCGGCGGACGCTCTTTGCGCAGATTCAGCGGCTTTCGCTGGCGTACCGCGACCGCCATCAGACCGGCGACCTGACCAGCCGCGTGACCGGCGACATCGATTCGGTGCAGAGTTTTCTGGCGTCGGGCCTGCTCGGCGCGCTGGTCAGCGTGTTGACTCTGTTCGGCATGATCGGCGTGATGTTCTACATCGACTGGAAGTTCACGCTGATTGCGCTTTCCATCATGCCTTTGATGTTCGCGGTGGTGTTCACCTACACGCGCAAGATCAAGAAAGCCTCGCGGGCGGTGCGCAAAAAAGAAGGCGAGATGGCCTCCATCATCCAAGAGGTCTTCTCCGCCGTGCGCGTGGTGAAGGCCTTCGCGCGCGAGGACTATGAGCAGCGGCGCTACGAAGTGGAGAGCATGGAGAGCGTGGGCATCGCGCTGCGCGCCCGGGGACTGAAGGCCAAGCTTTCGCCGATGGTGGAGATGCTCGTGGCCGGCGGCACCTGCATGGTTCTGTGGTTTGGCGCGCGCATGGTTCTTGACGGCAGCCTGTCGACGGGCTCGCTGGTCGTCTTCGTCCTGTATCTGGGAAAGATGTATAAACCGATGCAGGAGCTTTCGAAGATAACCGATACCTATACCAAGGCGGCGGTGGCGTGGGAACGCATTCAGGAAGTGTTGCAGACCAAGCGGGACATAGAGGATTTGCCGGGCGCGGTGCCCGCTCCGCCGTTCCAGGGCAGCATCGAATTCGACCACGTCGCCTTCGGCTACGGTCCCAGGTTGCCGGTACTCCACGACGTGAGTTTCCTCATCGGGCCGGGAGAGATGGCGGCGCTGGTGGGCCCGACCGGTTCCGGAAAATCGACCATCACCAGCCTGGTGGCGCGCTTCTACGATCCCACCGCCGGGGTGGTGAAGATCGACGGATTCGACATCAG
>Ga0182027_10008217_pt1 | contig 15232 bp, 16 predicted proteins | sample 712E1DmetaG_FD_121300 | JGI IMG/M metagenome (GOLD analysis project Ga0182027, IMG submission 121300) | Permafrost microbial communities from Stordalen Mire, Sweden - 712E1D metaG (Illumina Assembly) | ecosystem: Environmental > Terrestrial > Soil > Wetlands > Permafrost | place: Sweden... | reverse complement strand
AGAGGCGGGTAAGTCTGCCCATGCGTGGGGGCGGCTACTGTGCCCTAGCGCCGATCGCGATGGTTGCATGTTTTCGGTGTGGTCCACGCCAAAGGTACCGGAGAACCACGCCAAACAAGTCCGTCGAAACATAAACAGGTGCCCTCATTTGGCGAGGCGTGGAGGTCAAACATGAGCTCGAATGAGCAAGCCTACTCCTTTGTTCTGCTGCTCGAGGGCGTGGACGAAGTCACCCCAAACATTGAAGACGCATTGGCCGCGGCGGGTTGCACGGATGCGTTGCTGGGCAAACGCAACGGTCGCGTCTACTTGGACTTTGACCGCTCGGCCAGCTCGGCAGAGGACGCTGTTTTGAGTGCTATTCGCGACGCGGAATCTGCAGGTATTGGCGCTCGCGTCTTGCGGGTCGAGCCTGACGACATCGTGAGTCAGGCCGAGATCGCCCGCCGAGCACAGCTCAGTAGAGAGGCGGTTCGCCTGTTGATCGAGGGACAGCGAGGATCGGCTGACTTTCCACGCCCTTACTCAGGTATCAGCAGCCGTTCATTGTTGTGGCGATGGGTCGATGTCGCACAATGGCTGTGCAAGCACAAACGAATACAAGACGAGAGAATTGTCCTCATGGCTGAAGCGGTCACACAGATCAACGGAACTCTGGATCTGCGCAGAAACAAGGCGGCCTATCTAAAAGAATTGACGCGGCTCCCGGCCCACCGACCCCGCGACCGAAAAGTTCCTAACGAAAAGCTACGTCGCAAAAAGTCGCAGCACTCGTCTCGCGCGAGTATCAGCGCACTGCGCGTAAACCTGCATCCTGGCCAAGAGCGAGCGCGGCGAGGATATTCATCACGCCAAAGATTGCTCGCTAGAGCTCACCGCCGGCCGGTTTGACCGCCGCACCCGAACGGTCGCGGTTACGCAAACATCTTGTGATACTGCGCCATGGCCTCGTGCGTCGGCCCGGCGAAATGAATGTGGCCGTTTTCCAACAGTACGGCCTTGTTGCACAACTTTTCTACGGCCGCCGCGTCGTGCGAGACGAATACCACAGTCTTGCCGGCCTTGAGGTGCGCTTCGATGCGCGCAAAGCTCTTGCGCTGAAAGCCTTCGTCCCCGACGCCCAGGATCTCGTCGATGAGCAGAATATCGGCGTCCACGTCGGTTGCCAGCGCAAAGCCGAGCCGGGCATACATGCCGGATGAGTAGTTTTTCACCGGCATGTCCATGAACTCGCGCAGCTCGGCAAAATCGACGATGCGGTCATAGCGATTGAGCATTTCTTTCTTGGAAAAACCCATGATTGCCCCGCCCAGAAACACGTTCTCCCGGCCGGTCAGCTCGCCGTTGAATCCCGCGCCGAGCTCGATGAGCGCGCCGATAGAACCGTTAACCAGGCGTTCGCCTTCGGTGGCGTCGAACACCCCCGCGATGATCTTGAGCAGCGTGCTTTTGCCCGAGCCATTGCGTCCGACGATGGCGATGGCGTCGCCCGGATGGACGTCGAAGCTCACATTCTTCAATGCCCAGAGGTCGTGGTATTCATTTTTGCGGTGGATCCAGTTGACGAAAGTCTCTTTGAGCGTGAACGCCTTCTCATTGTGCATGCGAAAGCGCATGCCGATGTCCTTCATTTGAATCAAAGGCGTTTCCATGCCCGGCCCTCAAACGCGAAGGATGAAATAGTTGTCGTAGCGCATGAAGACCACCATCCCGACAACGGCCACGACCACGCTCGACGCCGCGGCGCAGGCGATGTGTCTCAGACTGGGCAACTCTCCGTCGAAGATCGGCGCGCGAAAACAATCGATGATGAAATACAACGGGTTCCAGGCAAATAGCGCCCGATATTTCTCGGGAAGCATGTCGATTTTGTACAGGATCGGCGAAAGATAAAACCACGCCTGGAGCATGACATCGGTCATGTGCGTAAAGTCCCGGAAAAACACATTCAGGCATGAAAAAATGAGCGAGAGGCCAGCCGCGAACAGCACCAGGATCACGATGGCGACGGGGACAAAGAGCAATGCGGGTCGCATCGGGTGGCCCAGGACGATCATGATGGCAATCAGCGGCACAAAGGACAGCAGGAAATTGATCAGCCCCGCCAGCACGACGGACAACGGAATGACGACCTTCGGAATGTAGACCTTCCGAAGCAGGCCGCCTTTGCTCACGATCGACATCAAAGAATTGCCGATGCACTGCGACAGGTAGATCCACGGCAGCAATCCCGACAGCAGCAGAATCGCATAGTCTTTCGTGTTGAAACGCATCACTGTCGAGAACACGACAGTAAGAATCAGCATCATCCCGAGCGGATTGAGCATCGTCCACAACATGCCGAGCGTCGAGCGGCGATAGCGCAGCTTGAGCTCGGTCACCACGAGGTTCTTCAAGAGCTCGCGATAGTCGTAGATTTCGGTCAGCCGCTTGAGCATGTGTCGACTGCTCTTAACAACGTACGTGCGGGTTTTCAAGGTCCATCCCCGCGTCCTGGCGGGCAAGATTTTCCCGCCACGAGGCGAGCAGCTGTCTCGCATCAGTGGCCGTCGTTGGCAGCGCATGTCCAGGAGAGCGCAGGACCCATAGGTGTGACGTGAGCGTTCGCCCCCGGGCCCAGGAGCACCTTTGGGCTTTGCGTAGGACCTCCGCGAGCAGCCTCGGCACATCTTGGCGGGCACAAGACAGCTTTACCTCTCCGACCAAAAGTTTGTTCGGGTCGTCGACGCCTTCTGCCACGACGTCGATCTCGCACGTGTCGCCGTCCTCGGTCTTGCCCCACCAGCGTGCCGCGGGATGCCATCGCGTGCCGTCGATTGGCATTTCTGCAACGCTTTGGCGCACCAGCTCTTCCCAGATCTCCGCCAGGTGGTGGGGCCAGCCCGTCGCGAGATACTTCTTGCGCACGATCTCGACATGGCCGGAGGCGAGCAGCGATCGAAAATATAATTATGTTACAGCAACATTATGTTTCACGACAACATTTATCGACGCCGCCGCGGTACCGTGAGATGTCCTGTCGAGAGTTTTTTTGAGCCTGGCGGCTCATGAATCTCGACAGCGCCGTCAACCCGCCGGCTTCAATCGAAAACCTGGATACGCGAACGCTCCTTTGATGGACTCACAATCGCGCTCGGTCACGCCAACGCTTCGCGCCACCGCGTACCAACGTTGTTGCACCTGATTTTCCATTTCATCGATGATTTGTGCCGCGTGCTCGCGTGTCAGAAGAAAGCGAGCCGCTTGGGACAAAAGGTTGTCCGCATTTGCATAGCGTCCCCAATCACCGCAACTCAGGGCCAGGTCGCGGCGCTCGATGCTGACGGGACTCGAGGGCGTCAAGTCGTACGCGGGAGAAAGCTTCCAGTCTCGGTCTTTGGCGATGATCGCGTGATTGCGCGGATGATCATCCGTATTGGAAATGAGGGCGTTGAAGCACATCCGACGAAACAGCTCGGCCGCTTCCTTTTTCGGCTCGGCACACGCACGGCGCAGCTCTTCCGCGAGCAGCACATACGACCATTTGTCGCGTGAACGGTGCGTGTCTTCGGCACGAAGCAGCGTCAACGCACTGACCATGCGGGCGCGCTGGTATCCTCGCTCGACGCGGTCGCGGTCAAATCGCCTCACCAGGAGCACGTCTCGGCCGGCCACCGGCACCACCTTGCTCTCCGCTGCAGCCAGGCCACACACGCGTCCGAGGGTGAGCATGGCGTGCTCGACCCGCGCGTGGTTCCACCGATCGTCGGGGCGATTGAATTTGGCGAGCCACAAACCTGCGGCATCCTCGACGACGGCCTTGGGTCTTGCGCCACCCATCGACGTGCCAACCAACAGCAACTCTGCGATCTGTGCACTGACGGCATCGCGCTGTGGGTCGTCCTCGTTCATCACCAGGTCCGCGATCGCCTGTAGCTTTTCCAACAGAAGAGTCTGATTGAAGTCCCGTCGCGGTGCGGGAGGCTTTTGCCCGAGTCCGAAGCCGAGAGCGCCAGCTCGGTCATCGGCAGCGTAGAGCAGGTAGTCGAGCTCGCCAAGCTCGGGCTTTTGTGCGTGTTTCTCGATCACGTGGCGGCCCCAATAGTCCGGCCCGGCATCGCGCAGTGCGCCGAACACGCCGTTCATGAGCGTCGTCTCGTAGACGCGTGGCGACAATACCAGTTCCACGGGATCGAGAGGCACGGCGTCGGTGCGCGCCAGATAGCTGCGGCCAAAGACGAACCGGCCGATGGCGCCGTGCCGGTCCGCGCTCAATGCAAAACGCCCGGCCGTTACTGCTTCGGTCTGACCGGGCAGCGTGATGTAGATGTAACACTCAGCGGGCACAGTCCTAGAAGTCATTGTCGAGCCCTCGCGTTGCCCGCGCCCGTGTCCGCTCTTTCGTTCGGGCGAGCTGGGCACCTTCTTCGTCGCGGTCCGGGTCTGCGACCTCGGCAAGCTGCCCGTCGAGACCCAGTCCCCAAAGAAGGGCAGCATAGACGGCGATGCCGGTCGTAGCCTTGCCCCTCTCGGCGTCGCCGACCACCCGGCGGTTCACCCCGATCTTTTCCGCGATGTCGGCGAGCGACAGATTGCGGCGGAGTCGGGCCGTCCGGATGTTCTTGCCGAGAGTCTTTATTGCCGCTTCAACGGCGTAGGGCAAAGCGACAAAAAGTGAATTTCTTGAAGACATGATACCTCAAGGTAACACAATATGGTTTTGCGTGACCTTAAGGTATCTTAATGTCACAATCGAGTTTCGGCAAGTCTGCGTCTGGCGCAAACCTTGAAAAGGGTTTTCAGGAGGCTCGTTTTGCCCGTCCCGCGTGCACCAAGAAGAAAAAAGCTTCGTGAATACAGTGAACTATAGAGTCTCTTATACATATGTCAAGAATGTACGCCATTTATGACATATGTTCAATGACGAGGTCGAAGATTCATGCACGCGGCCGGTCACTGAAGCGGAACACCGCCAGCGCGACTGCGTTCAGCCTACTGGCCGGCGAGATTCAATCGCTATGCCGCGAGCATCTGTCCTGCGTCGGTGACGGCGTCCACAATGGGTTACACCAGCACCAACAGCGCCCCCACCGTCGCCAGCGCCACCGCAATTCCTTTGCGCAGATTCAAAGGCTCGCGCAAGAAAAACCACGCCAGCACCACCGTGAACAACGTGCTCATCTGATTCAGGATCGCGGCCACCCCCGCATCGGCATATTTGAAGCCCGCGACCCACAAAATCAAGGCTAGGTACGTGCCCAAAAACACCGCTGGCACCGCAAATTTCCAATTCATAGAAGGCCGCAGCGCCGCCACAATCGCCCGCCGGCCCGCCGCAAACGGCACGAGCACAACGACTAACGCCGCCGTGCCCCCCAGCATGCGGCCCGTCGCCACCCACAACACACCATAAAGGTGGAGAAAGGGCTTGACGATGACAATTGCCACGCCCATCAGCACGATCGACAATGCACCCAGGGCCGTGCCCGAGGCGAGCTCGGCCACACTCTTTTTCTCGCCCGGCTCGCGCTCGATCGTCAGCAGCACCGCCCCGGCCACGAGCACGGCGCCGAAAGTCGCCAATCGCGACAGCCGCTCGCCCAGAAAGAGAAATGCAATTGCAACGACGGCCGGACTGTAAACCGCATCCACAATCGCGATCCGCCCGGCCCCGAGCAGATTCAAGCTGCGGAAAAAGATCAGATCGGCTACGCCCAAACCCAGCGCGCCGCTGCCCAAGAGCAGCCACAGATCTGCGGTCCGCGGCGCCGGCCAGAAGCTTTCGCCCGCTATCCACAGCGTCAACACCATGAGCACCGCGCTCAGAATATTCTTGAAAATGTTGAGCTGCAGGGGCGGCATCAACTCGCCCGTGCGTTTAAACAGCACGACGGCAGCGGCCCACGACACGGCTGTCAGCAGCGCGAAGATTTCGCCGCGCGCAACCATGCTCAGTGAATTGGCAAATGCGAGCAGGGGAGGCTACTTTCTTCGAAAGGGGGGGACTGGAGCTCAGTCGGCCAGGGCCTTGCGAACCGTCTGGTTGAGCATCTCCAGCGTGAACGGCTTTTGGATCAGGAGAATGCCCTCTTTCAGGACGCCATGGGGCCCGAGCACACTGCGATCATAGCCGGACATGTACACGACCTTGAGCACCGGCCAGCGCTGGCGCAGCCGGGCGTACAAATCCGGCCCATTGATGGACGGCATGATCACGTCGGTCAGCAGTAGATCCACCAGTGCGGTTTGTGTCGTCATCAGCTCGAGGCAACGCATGGCCGTCGGAGCCTCGACGACGCTATAGCCCTGTGCCGACAGCGCGCGACAAACCAGAGTGCGCACCATCTCGTTGTCTTCGACGACCAACACGACTCCCGAGCCGGTTTTCACCGCCGGTTCCCCGACGGCGGCCGGTGCAACGGCCTGTGCGGGCTCGGACATGCGCGGCAGCGTGATCTTGAAAGTCGTTCCCTGGCCCGGACGGGAGGAGACGGCAATGTGGCCCCCGTGCTGCTTGACGACGCCGTAAACGACCGACAGGCCCAGGCCCGTGCCCTTGCCGATCTCTTTGGTCGTAAAAAACGGCTCGAAAATGAGACTCAGGGTCTCTGCGTCCATGCCGGAGCCCGTGTCGCTGACGCACAACATGATGCACGGCCCGGTCGGCATGCCGATCTCGGCGTGCGCCGGGGTGACCTCGTCGAGCGAGATCGACAGCACGCCGCCCTGCGCCATGGCGTCCTGGGCGTTTAGGGCCAGGTTGATGAGAACGTCCTCGAGTCTGCCCACATCGGCCCGGACGAGCCGGGGCGTGGGCGCCGTATGGACCTCGATGCGGATATCCTCGCGCAACATCTGGCGTAGAATCTTTTCGGCCTTGGCAACCACGTCACGCACGTCGAGGACCTTGAGCTCCATCGCCTGCTTGCGGCCCACGGCCAGCAGTTGCTGAATCAGCTCCCGGGAGCGCTCGCCAGCGCGCAAGATCTCGGAGAGCTCGTCACGATAAGGTGCGTCTTGCGGCATGGCGGAAAGCACCAGACCCGAATAGCCGAGAATCGGGGAGAGCAGATTGTTGAGATCGTGGGCCACACCGCCAGCGAGGCGCCCTACCGATTCCATCTTCTGCGCGTGCAGGAGCTGCTCTTCGAGCTGTCTCTGCAGCGTGATGTCTTCGTAGGTTCCCATCACGCCGATGATCTCGCCCATTTCGTTCCTGAGTGGAATCTTGCTCGTCCGGAGCCACAGGCTCTTGCCGTCGGGGCCGGTCTGTGGCTCTACATAGTTGAGCTTGGGCTCGCCGGAGTCGATGACGTGGCGATCGTCGGCCCGGTAGAGCTCCGCCTGATTTTTCCAGGAAAGGTCGAAGTCATTTTTGCCGACGATCTCCGCGGGAGCGGCCAGGCCGGCGTCCCGGGCACAGACCCTATTGCACCCCAAATAACGGAGCTCGCGGTCTTTCCAGAAAACCCGGGCGGGGATCGTATCCAGGACCAGTTGTAGCAGCGCTGGAGTAGCTGGAAGCGCGCCGTCTTTTGGATTGTGTCTCGGCATGGTGATCGGCCCCCCTCCTCACCGTGGCCACGGCAGTCACACCAACAATTTGATCTCGTACTCTGTTCGCAGCAGCGTGTCTAGGTGGCTCGTGTTTTTCGCAAGCGGCGAAGCCGCGAGCTGCTTTTCATTCATAATTCCCTCGCACACGCCGTCCAAGCCCTGTCGAGCGCGGAGCTCGCCGGGGACACCGAGGCCGAGCGGCCGCAGTGTGCCCGGGTGCGGCGCGACGGTCCTCCGGTCGCCGAGCTCGATAACCACACTCGCGTGCTCACTTTTCACGGGCAGGAATAGGCACCTGGCGGGCTGCATCAGTGAGGCCGCGCTTTTCGACTTCGCTATTCACGAATACCAGGTCGATCTTCGCCCCGCTTGCCCGGAGCATTGCTCGTATGTCCGCCAGGTGCTTTTGCGAAGCTCCCTCGCGGTAGTACTCCAGCTTGCGGATGATGACGTACTCCGGGGGCGCCACCAGGATCGGCTCGCGACCGCCCAGCGACAACGACCTCCGAGAGGCAAAGGCCCATGTGTGGAGCGGGTCGCCCCCGTGCAAGTAGCAGTCTGCTTTGAGCCCAGTTGCGTGGTGGATGAGGTTGAAATGAGCGTGGCTGGTCCGCTGGACCTCGATACTCAACACCTCTGGAGGCGGGCAGTAGTAGCTCTCCAATGGAAACGCCTGGCACAGCCGCGTGATGTCGTCTGGCCCGATCACGACGACGAGATCGATGTCATGTGTCAGGCGGGGCTCGCCGTAGATCGTCGCGGCCACGCTGCCGGTGACCATGTAATCGATGCCGGCCGAACAAAGCCGCGTGATGAAGTGCTCGATGAAGTCATGTGCTTGCACGGATGAACACCTCGGCCACGCGGCGGTTGATCTGTTCGGACGTGAGCTCTGGATGAAGGTCCCTGATGGCTGCCGCTTTTAGCTCCCAAGCAAAGCGGCGTAGCTCCATGAGCGTCTCATACTTGCGCTCCGGGCTCATGGCGCGAAAAATATCACGCTCGACCGCTGCAGCCTGATCCTCATGGTCCATCGATTCAACAGTAGCGAACGGCTTTCCGGTTGACAACCCCGGTGCAAACTTCCACAATTTGCCGCACATCAAGGACGTCGTCGTAGCGCAAGTCTTTTGTTCTTCTGACCGAGAGCAATCTCGAGGCGTATCTCCGCCGTCTGGCCTCCCGGTATGGGTTTCTCGACGGTGGCCCGACCCTGCACATATTCGTCGTCACGCGCGTCTATAATTTACAGTGCATCTATTGCCACGCCGCCCAGAGCTCGTCGCGCGAGCCGCACATATCCGTGGAGACCGCCCGGGCGTGCGTCGAGCGGGCCCTGGAATCCCCGGGCCAATGGATCACGATCGAGTTCCAAGGGGGCGAGCCTGTCATTTTCGCTTGCTCGTCTTCCGGCGGGCCGGGCTTTTGATCGGGCGGGCACTGTCCCGGATCGTGGCAATCAGGCTGGCGGGCGCGGTCCCTTTGGAACAGTATGCGACTGCGCCGGCCTCGCGCATGGCGGCGGCCTGTTCCTCGTCTTCGAACATGGAGAGGCCGATCACCCGCACCTCGGGCAGCTCGCTATGCAAGATCTGGGTCGCGTCGATGCCGTTCATCCCGGGCATGTTGATGTCCATCAGCACGACATGGGGCCGGCAATCGCAAGCGCGCTCGACTGCAGCCAGTCCGTCGGCCGCCTCGCCGACGACTTCCAGATCCGGCTCGCCGCGCAGCAGCTCGGCCAGGCCCTGCCGCATGATCACGTGATCATCGACCAACATCACCCGGATCTTGTTCTTGCCGTCGCGGCTCGGTGGGGTGTCGTTCTTGCGTGCCGGCGCCGGCGCCTGCGCCGCCTGAGCCGGGCCCGCGTGCAGAGATTCCAATTTGGCCTGCACCCGGGGCAGGGGCGCGACCAGCGTAAAACGGCTGCCCCGGCCGGGCGCGCTGTCGACCTCCATGTGTCCGCCCATCAAATCGAGACGCTCGCGCAGGCTCAGCAGACCAAAGCCGGCGGCGGTTCCACCGGCGACCTGCAGCTGTTTGGGATCGAAACCCGAGCCCTCGTCGGCAACCAGCACTCTGAGCTCGGTGGCGCGGCTACTGACCTCGACGCTGGCCACCTTGACCTGGGCATGCTTGACCACATTGAACAGCAGCTCGCGCGTGGCCAAAAACAGCAGGATCGCGACCTCCTCGCCGATCGGAGGAATGTCGGGCACTGTTTTCAGCCGAACCTCGAGGCCATGGGTGCCCTCCATCCAGCGCACCAGCCAGGTCAATGCCGGCACCAGGCCGCCCTGGCGCAGCACCGGCGGGCTGAGCTCGTACGTGAGCGAGCGCGAGCTCACGATGGACTCCGAGACCAGCACGCCCACTTCGTGCGCGGCATCCCGCACGGCCTGGTCGGGCAGCCGCTCGAGTGCGCCGAGACGAAACTTGGCGGCGACCAGGAGCTGCTGCAACCCGTCGTGCAGGAGCTGCGCCAGGCGCTGGCGCTCACGCTGCTCGGCCATCGTCAGCGCGGCGGCCAGGGCCCGGAGCTGCTGCGCGTGACTTTCGGCCGTGAGCCGAGCCTGATCACGTTCCGCATGTGCCCGCAGCGCCATGATGCCGAACGCCATGTCGTCCGCCAATTCGGTCAATAGGGCGATCTGCTCGGCTCCGAAGTAGTCAGGCACGGCCGAGTAGATGCTGAGCGCCCCGAACGCCCGGCCTCCAGAACGCAGAGGCAGAGCCAGGGAAGACTGGTAGCCGCGCTCGAGCGCGCGGGCGCTCCAGGCCGCCAACGCCGGGTCGGTCAAGAAGTTGTGGCACACTCGCGGGGTGGCGGTGCGAATGCAAGTACCGGTGGGGCCGCGGCCGTGCTCGTCGTCGGCACAGGTGATCTGAGCGTGCTCCAGGTAGCCCTCTTCGAAGCCAAACGCCGCCATGGGCCGCACCGTGCGCGCCGCGTCGTTTTCGGCATAGCCGACCCAGACCATCCGGTACTGGCCCTGGGTATAAATGATCCGGCACACGGTCCTGACCAGATCCGGCTCGTCGGTGGCCCGCACCAGGGCCTCGTTGCATTGGCTGATCAGTCGCAGCGTGCAATTGGCCGCCTCGAGCTGCGCGGTGCGATCGCGAATCCTGGCCTCGAGCTCGTCGTGCGCCTGCTGCAGGGCCAGCTCCGCTCTGCGGCGTGCGGTGACATCGAGGCCGTAGACATTGACGTAGGCGTCGGCGGCAAACGGGGCGACCGAGATCACATAGACCTTGTTGCCTAGCTCGACGTCCTGTTCGAGGTGCCCGGTGCCGTTGATGGCCCGGTTGACCAGAGGTCGAATGGGCGCGGCGATCGGTTTGCCCAACTCACACTGCCAGCCAGGCGCCCTGCCCGCCGCCGGGTTGCAGTAGAGCACGATACCGTGCGCCGAGACGCGTGCGACTGGATGAGGATTCTCCTCTGGAAACCGGCTCAGCCACGCGGTTCGGTCGTGCGCCTCTTTGAGCGCCGCCGTCATTCGACTGCTTTCGGTTACGTCGCGAAACAGCACCGTGAGACCTTCCGCCGCGGGATAGACGTGGGTCTCCAGGGCCTGGCCGGTCAGGACCGAGGCTCCAACGAAATGAACCGGCACGCCGGTCGCAACCGCCTGCAGCATCGCTTTCTGGGCGCCGCCGTTTTCGAGAAGGGGAAACGCCTCAACCAGGCTGCGGCCGAGCAGATCCTCGCGCCTCTTGCCGAAATGCCGCAGCGCCGCGTCATTGATGTGGGTAAAACGCAGGTGGCGATCGACGGCAAAAAAACCGTCGGTGATGCTGTCCAGGATCGCGGCGAGCCTTTGCTCACTTTCCTTGGCGCTCAAGCCAGATCCTGAATGTCGAGGTGGCCGATCAGCAAACCCTCCTCGTCGACCACCGGCAGCTCATCGATTTGGTGCGCACGCAACAGCGCGAGCGCGTTTTCTACGGAGGTTCCGCGGGTGACCCGCTTGGGCGAGGCGATCATGTGCATGCGGATCGGATCGGACAGGCTGCTGTGATTGTCGGTCAAAAGGCGCCGCAGGTCGCCGTCGGTGAAGATGCCGAGCAGCCTACCGTCCGGCTCGACCACGCAGGCTGCGCCGCTGCGCTTGCCGGTGATGGCCTTGAGGACGTCGAATACACTCTGCTCGGGCCCCACCGCGGCCGTGGCGCAAAGGGGCCGCATTGCTGCTTCCACGGCCAGAAAGCGCCGGCCCAGTGCCCCGGCCGGATGGAGCCTGGCAAAGGCTTCCAGCGTAAAGCCTCGCAGTTGGGCCACCGTCAGTGTCAGGGCGTCCCCGACGGCGAGCATGGCCATAGAGGTGGTCGTGGGAGCGACTCCCATGGGCGAGGCTTCTTCGATGGGGCCCAAATCCAACACGACGTCGCACAATTGTGCGAGGCGGCTCTGGCCGTTGCAGGTAATCGCAATGCGCTTGACGTCGGCCTGGGGCACCGCCCGGACGAAGTCGACGATCTCGGCCGTCGTGCCGCTGTTCGACAGGGCGATGACCACGTCGCCGTCGCGCACGCGGCCCATATCCCCATGTAGGGCATCTACGGGATGCACGGTGATCGAAGGGGTGCCGGTCGAAGCCATCGACGCCGAGATCTTCTGAGCGATGAACAGGGGCTTGCCCAGGCCCGAAAGGACCACATTGCCCCGGCAGTTCAAGATGAGGCGGACGGCCTTTTCGAAAGCCGGCCCGAGCCGCTTTTGAATCTGTTCGAGTGCGCAGATCTCGGCCCGGATGACCTGCTGACCTACCGCCACCGGATCTGCGGCCAACTGAACGTATTTTTGTGGAGCTTTTTTCGGCATCGACGTGCCCGCTATAGCACGTGACTAAGGCAATTTGCCATGCTAACTAGACGCCCCGGCGATGCAAAAATTCTTGGGGTTAGCAGCGGAAGTCGAGCAGCGCATAGTTGCCAGCGTTGCCGTAAAGACGGCCCTTCGCTCCCAGGCCGGCAGGGTAGCCGAGGCGGCCGGGGTCATGATCGAAGCCTTGAAGGCCGGCAAAAAGATTCTTTTTTTCGGCAACGGCGGCAGCGCCACGGACGCCGAGCATTTTGCGGCCGAGTTGGTAGGCCGCTACTATACCGATCGCCGCGCGCTGCCCGCAATCGCCTTGACGACCAACAGCTCGTCCCTGACGGCCATCAGCAATGACTACGGCTTTGAGCGTGCCTTTGCGCGACAGGTCGAAGCCCTGGGCGTAACGGGCGATGTTGCCGTGGCGATTTCCACGAGCGGCAATTCGCCCAATATCCTGGCGGCAGTGGCCCTGGCGCACGAGATGGGCCTCGTCACGATTGGCCTCGCCGGCCAGACGGGCGGCAAGCTCGCCGCGGCGGCGGACTATTGCATCTGCGTGCCGTCTACCGATACCCCGCGGATTCAGGAGGCCCATACGCTGGTCGGACACATCTGGTGCGAGCTGGTCGAAAGGGCGTTGGCCAACGCATGAAAAAAGTGGCGCTACTGGGAGCCGACGGGCAGCTGGGCTCGGATCTCGTCCCCGCTCTGGCCAGCCGGCCTGGTGCCTATGAGCTTCATCCCTTGACTCTGCACGACTTCGACGTGCGCGATCCACAGGCAACTGCCGCTGCCCTGGAAAAAATCTCTCCCGACATCGTCGTCAACACGACCGCGTTCGTGCGTGTCGACGACTGCGAAGAGCAGGCGCAACAGGCCTTCGATGTCAACGCCGTGGCCGTGCAGTCTCTGGTGCGCATCTGCACGCTTCTCAACGCCCGGCTCGTGCATTTCGGCACGGACTACGTCTTTGGCGGAGATTCGTTGCGAACGACACCATACACCGAGCGTGATAGACCGGCCCCCCAGTCCATCTACGCCGTCTCCAAGCTCGCTGGCGAGCTCGTCGTGCTCGCCTCTCCTTCGCCGCATCTGGTCGTGCGGAGCTGTGGTTTGTACGGCAAGGCCGGCAGCATGGGCAAAGGCACCAATTTCGTCGAGACGATGTTGAAGCTCGCCGAAGACGGCAAGGCCATCCGGGTCGTCGGCGACCAGAGACTCACCCCGACCTCGACGGTGGATCTGGCAGCCAAGGTGGTCGAGCTGCTCGATGTGGGCGCAAGCGGCCTGTTCCATCTCACCAACAGCGGCGACTGCACGTGGCACGAGTTCGCGGCCGAGATTTTCGCGCTGACCCACACCGGCGCAAACCTGTCCCCGGTCGATACGGCGACTTACGGCGCCAAGGCGCGCCGGCCGGCCTACTCGGTGCTTCGATCCGAGCGCCTGGCTGACTCAGGCCTGGCGCCGATGCAGAGCTGGCAGCAGGCCTTGACGGCCTATCTGCAGCGGACGGGCCGCCTGTAGAAAGGACGTAGAGGACCATGGGCTTTCGCTTCATCGCGCAACGCATCCCCGAGCTGCTGCTGGTCGAAACCGACCGCTTCGCCGATGACCGGGGCGCCTTCGCCGAAACCTACCGGGAGCAGGTTTTCTGCGATCGCGGCCTGCCCCGCTTCATGCAGGACAATCAATCGCAGTCGAGGCTTGGCGTGATCCGCGGGCTGCACTTTCAGAACGAGCCGCATGCGGTCGCCAAGCTTGTCCGGTGCGTGCGCGGCAGGATCTTCGATGTTGCGGTCGATATCCGGCGTCTGTCGCCCACATACGGAGAGTGGGTCTCGGCCGAGCTGAGCGAAGAAAACGGTCGGATGTTCTTTGTGCCGGCCGGTTTTGCCCATGGCTTTTGTGCGGTGAGCGAGACGGCCGACGTCCTATATCGACAGAGCGGCTACTACGCGCCCGACTGTGATCGCGCCATCCGCTTTGACGACCCGACGATCGGTGTGGCCTGGCCGGCCGGCCGGAAGGTGCTTTCGGCCAAAGACGCCGCGGCGCCGCTCCTGACCGAATGTGACAACAATCTGGTCTATCGTGGAGGCTCCGTATGAAAGGCATCATTCTGGCCGGCGGCTCGGGCACGCGCCTGCATCCGCTGACTCTGGCCGTCTCCAAGCAGCTCATGCCGGTGTACGACAAGCCCATGATCTACTATCCCCTGTCCACGCTGATGCTGGCGGGGATCCGGGACATTCTCGTCATTTCGACGCCGCACGATCTGCCCCGGTTCAAGGAGCTCCTTAGCGACGGCGGCCAATTTGGCATCCGTCTGGAATATGCCGAGCAGCCCCGGCCCGAGGGCCTCGCGCAGGCGTTTACCATCGGCGCAAGCTTCATCGGCAAAGACCCGGTGGCGCTGGTCTTGGGTGACAACGTCTTTTATGCCGGGGGCCTGGCCAGGATGCTGCAGGCGATCGCGAAGGATCCCCGCGGGGCTACCGTCTTCGGTTACTACGTCAAGGACCCCGAGCGTTACGGTGTGGTCGAGTTTGACGCGGACGGCCGCGCCATCAGCATCGAAGAGAAGCCGCGCGCGCCCAAGTCGCACTATGCCGTGCCCGGCCTGTATTTCTACGACAACCACGTGGTCGAAATCGCCCGGGCACTAAAACCCTCACCCCGCGGCGAGCTGGAGATCACAGACGTCAACCTGATCTATCTGCGCCGGGGTGAGCTGCACGTCAAAGTCTTCGGCCGGGGCACGGCCTGGCTGGATACCGGTACGCAGACCTCCCTGCTCGAGGCTTCCAATTTCATCGAGGCAGTCGAGCAACGGCAAGGTCTCAAGATCGGCTGCATCGAGGAAGT
>Ga0182027_10008215_pt1 | contig 15235 bp, 9 predicted proteins | sample 712E1DmetaG_FD_121300 | JGI IMG/M metagenome (GOLD analysis project Ga0182027, IMG submission 121300) | Permafrost microbial communities from Stordalen Mire, Sweden - 712E1D metaG (Illumina Assembly) | ecosystem: Environmental > Terrestrial > Soil > Wetlands > Permafrost | place: Sweden... | reverse complement strand
TACGAAGAATTCGGCAAAGTGGGTGATATGCCCGGCCGTATACGCGAATATTGCGGGAAAACAAAACAGCCCGTACCGCAAAGCAAGGGTGAAATCGTGCGCTGCGCTCTTGAAAGCCTTGCATTAACATATCGGAAAACATTGGAACAACTGGAACGCGTCTTGGGTCGCACTTTGACAACAATCCATATGGTTGGCGGCGGCACGCAGAACACGCTTCTATGCCAGTTTGCAGCAAATGCTACCGGCCGCACGGTGGTTGCGGGGCCTGTTGAAGCAACGGCAATCGGCAACATTATCATGCAGGCCATTGCGCTTGGGCATATCTCATCAATAGAAGAAGGGCGCGAAATGGTTCGTCGGTCATTTGATGTCGTCACCTATGAGCCGAGTCATGTAAAAGAATGGGATACGGCATATGCACGGTATATTGACCTTTGTAAAGTTTCAGAATGATTTTTTTTAAACTGTTTAATCACAATGGGTTAAATTCCCCGAAGCTTGCTTCGGCTTTAACTCACCTCGCCCTTCGGTGGCTTTGCATCCCCTCTCTTCACCCCTGCGGGTGCTTCCAAGGATCGGCAAGAGAGGGGAAAAAGGAGTGAGTTGCATTTTCAGATACCTCGCAGCTTGGTGCGGCGTAGTTCTTTTCCCCAAATACCATTCTTTTTGTAACGATATAGTTTGATGTGTATGATATAATTTGATATTTATAGTATGATATAGTATATTTGTACTTTGTAATATTTGGTACCATGTAAGGAGAAATGAATGAGTACGCCAATAGTAATGCCGAAACAGGGACAATCGGTCGAAACCTGTGTCATACTCGAATGGATGAAGAAAAAGGGCGATGCAGTCAAGATTGGCGACATTCTTTTCAGTTTCGAAACCGACAAAGCGTCATTCGATTTCGAATCGCCGGCATCCGGCATACTGCTCGATATTTATTTTAATGCGCAGGACGATGTTCCGGTGCTCTCCACTGTTGCCGTTGTTGGCGATGCAGGCGAAAACACGGAGCAGTTTAAACCACAACTATCGGCCGCAGGGGGCGCTCCTTTACAAAACGCACAAGCGTTGTCCGAGGCAAAACAAAACCAAATGCCAAATTCCCTGCCGCAGCTGAAAGCGGCTGAAAGTCCCGCATCTGGGGCAGCTTCGCCGCGCGCAAAAAGAAAGGCCTTGGAACGTGGTGTCGACCTTTCCGTTTTAGCAGGAACCGGTCCGCATGGCCGGATCATCGAGCGTGACGTGCTTTCGCAACCTCGTCTCACGAAAACAGCTTCCGAACGTTTTGCAATGGAAGGGCTTTTTGCCCCGGAAAACGGAACAGGCCTCGGCAAGAGGGTTCTTGCAAAGGATCTGGGCGCAAACGCCAAATCGCAAACACCGGCGGTCATGGAAGACACGATAACAGAAGTCAAGCAAAGTAATATGCGTAAAATTATCGGCACGCGTATGATGCAATCGCTTCAGAATACCGCCCAACTCACCATGAATTCCTATGCCGATGCTACGGCATTGCTTGCATATCGCAAGCAAATCAAGGAAAAAGGCAAAGAATTCGGGATGCCCGACATTACGGTCACCGATATAATCGCCTTTGCAGTTGCGCGTACGCTTCCGGCATTTCTGGAGCTCAATGGCCTTTATAAAGATGAAAAGATCTTTCAATATGAGCATGTGCATTTGGCAATGGCGGTCGACACGCCGCGCGGTCTCATGGTCCCTGTAGCACGTTTTGCCGACATGGCAACGATTGCCGGTTTGTCTGCAAACCTCAAGGACCTCGCTTCGCAATGCAAACAAGGGTCGATAAACCCTGATTTGCTTTCAGGCGGGACCATCACGATCACCAATCTCGGCATGTTCGGCATCGATAGTTTTACGCCCATACTCAACCCGCCCCAGGTTGCAATTTTAGGGGTTTCAGGCATTTTGCCAAGGCCGGTTGCATTGGAAAACGGTTCCTATGAAATCCGCCCGCAACTGGGTTTTTCATTGACCATAGATCATAGGGCCGTTGATGGCGCGCCGGGAGCGCGATTTCTTAAAGCCCTCTGCGATAATATTGCGAATATAGAATTCATGTTGACGGTGTGGACAAGGAGAAAATAATGTACGATCTGATCATTGTGGGAGCCGGCCCGGCCGGATATCTGGCCGCTGAACGGGCGGGCGCGGCAGGGCTTTCGACCATGCTCATTGAAAAAAGCAATCTTGGCGGCGTTTGCCTCAACGAAGGATGCGTTCCTTCCAAAACAATATTGCACAGTTCGAAACTTTACAATCAAGCAATGAATTCCCAGGCATACGGCGTCACGGTATCGGAGGCTGTTTTTAATCTGAGCGTTGTCATGGCGAGGAAAGAAAAACTCATCGAATCGCTTCGCAAAGGAATTGCAGCAACCCTCAAGAAGAACCGCGTCACTGTTGAAACCGGCGAGGGGAAAATCCTTCCCAAGCAAAATGACGCATTTGTCGTGCAGGTTGCCGATAAAAAAATCGAGGGAAAACGGTTGCTTATTTGTACCGGGTCCGAGGCAATTCGCCCGCCGATCCCGGGGGCCGACCAAAAATTCGTATTTACAAACAGAGAAATGCTTTCCGTTGATTTTATTCCCGATCGCCTTGTCGTGGTCGGCGGCGGCGTTATAGGGTTGGAAATGGCTACTTTTTTCGCTGAAGTCGGCAGCAAGGTCACTATAGTCGAAATGCTATCGTCGATCGGCGGCCCGATCGATTCGGAAATTTCAGGCATTTTGCAAAAGGAATTGGAAAAAAAAGGGATTGTATTCAGGCTGATGGCAAAGGTAACAGGTGTTGGAGACCGTTCGGTGACAATTGTCCAAGATGGAAAAACCGAGGTCCTTGGTGCCGACATAGTCCTCATGAGCGTGGGAAGGCGGCCGGTCATAAAAGGTTTCGGTATCGAAAACATCAACGTGTATTGTGAAAAAGGTTCAATCAAGACCGACGAGCATGGCCGCACGAACATCCCCAATGTTTGGGCTGCGGGCGATGTAAATGGCATGTCCATGCTTGCGCATACCGCCTATCGTGAAGGTGAAGTTTGCATAAGCGACATGCTTGGCAAAAAAGACCGTATGCGGTACAATGCCATTCCCGGCGTCATTTATACGCATCCCGAAGTCGCTGTCGTGGGCGCCACACTTGAAGAAGCGGCAAAGCTCGGCTATGATGCGACATGCGCAAAACTTCCCCTTTCGTTTAATGGACGGTATTTGGCCGAAAACGAGGCAGGAAGGGGAATCTGCAAAGTGGTTATTGATAAACAATACGGGACAGTTCTTGGAATCCACATGATAGGCGGCGCATGTTCCGAAATGATTTTCGGGGCAGCAACAATGATAGAAAACGAATTGCGGGTCAGCGATGTCAAGGAAATAGTCTTTCCCCATCCGACCGTGTCGGAAATCATAAAAGATACGGTATGGCATTCGTCATGAAAATTCGAAGGTTAACGATATATGTCACCCTGAGCTTGACGAAGGGTTGAAATAGGCGATTTATTAAAAGATGGGCTCATGCCCGAAATCCAGGAGAGTTTTACAATGCCGAAATCCCAGTTGATAGACCCGAAAAAAGTGCGAAAAAGCGGAAAAATCTCATTTACCGACATAGCTGTCAATCAATACGATACGTCGTTCGAAACCGAGGTGAAACTTTTCGGAAGCGATCCGCTTCTTAAAATATGCCGCGACATGATGATAATCCGCGAATTCGAAACCATGCTGAACCAGGTAAAAGTCAACGGTGAATATAATGGCGTCAAATACGACCATCCCGGGCCAGCTCATTTGTCAATAGGGCAGGAGGCCGCTGCCGTGGGCCAGTCGTTTGTTTTGGAACCGCACGATTTTATTTTCGGTTCCCATAGAAGCCACGGTGAAATCCTGGCAAAAGGGCTTAGCGCAATTGAAAAGATTGACGAAAACGAGCTTGTAAAAATCATGCAGTCGTATCTGGACGGCAATATTCTCCGCGTTGTTGAAAAGGGAGGCAAAGCATCGGTCAAAGACCTTGCCGCCGATTATCTGGTTTATGGCGCGCTTTCCGAGATTTTCGCCCGTTCAACCGGCTTCAATAAAGGGCTCGGCGGGTCGATGCACGCATTTTTCCCGCCATTCGGCATATATCCCAACAACGCCATAGTGGGCGGGTCGGCCGATATTTCCGTGGGCGCAGCGCTGTACAAAAAATGCAACCGCAAAAACGGCATTGTCGTTTGTAATATCGGCGATGCATCATTGGGGTGCGGGCCGGTATGGGAAGCCTTGAGCCTGGCCTCCATGGACCAGTTCAAAACGCTATGGGACGGTGAATACAAAGGCGGGCTCCCGCTCATTTTCAACTTTATGAACAATCACTACGGCATGGGTGGACAGCCCTGCGGCGAAACCATGGGCGTCGAAATGCTCGCGCGCATCGGCGCAGGCGTCAACCCCGAACAGATGCATGCGGAACGTATCGACGGGTATAACCCGCTTGCCGTCATCGATGCGTTCAAACGGAAAAAGAAAATCTTAGAACAAAAGAAGGGGCCTGTGCTGCTCGACACCGTGACCTATCGTATTTCGGGCCATTCCCCGTCCGATGCGTCGTCCTATCGCGACAAACAGGAAATAGAGCTTTGGGAAAAGGAAGATTCGATAATCGCGTTCGGCAAACAGCTTGCGGCGCATAAGGTTTGCTCGGAAAAAGACCTCGACGATTTGCGCTCGCAGGCGAAGGAACTGGTTTTTACTGCTTTCAAACGCGCCATCGACCCTGTGTTGTCTCCGTATATGGATCTGCAAAAGGAGCCCGACGCCATCAGCCGTTTCATGTTTTCAAATGCCCGCATCGAAAAGCTCGACGATAGGAAATGCGAAACCCTTTTGCCGCTTTCCGATAACCCACGTGTCAAGCAATTGCAAAAACGCAGCCGAAGCGGAAAAGACGCAAACGGCAAAGAATTGCCAAAAGGAAAAGCAATCCAGTTTCGCGACGCGATTTTCGAGGCCATTGCGCACGGATTTTACACCGATCCGACACTCATTGCCTATGGCGAGGAAAACCGCGATTGGGGCGGCGCGTTTGCCGTATACCGCGGTCTTACCGAAGCGCTCCCGTATCACCGGTTGTTTAATGCGTCGATTTCCGAAGGTGCAATTGTCGGGTCGGCAGTCGGATATGGTATGTGCGGCGGCCGGGTGATCGCCGAGCTTATGTACTGCGATTTCCTGGGAAGGGCAGGCGATGAAGTTTTCAACCAACTTTCCAAATGGCAAGCCATGAGCGCCGGAACGCTTAAAATGCCGGTCGTGCTTCGCGTTTCAGTAGGGTCCAAATACGGGGCGCAGCATTCGCAGGACTGGACAAGTTTGTGCACTCATATCCCCGGCCTCAAGGTTGTTTTTCCCGCAACACCTTACGATGCAAAAGGCCTTATGCATTCTGCACTTATCGGAACCGATCCGGTGATTTTCTTCGAATCGCAACGCAGCTACGACATGGGTGAACTGTTTCATGAAGGCGGTGTTCCCGAGGGAATGTACGAAGTGCCTATCGGTATTCCCGACGTCAAGAGACAGGGAAAAGACATTACCATTATTACCATCGGCCACACATTGTATACAGCCTTGAAAGTGGCCGATATTCTATCGGCAACCTATGGGCTTTCGGCCGAACTTGTAGACCTGCGCTCGCTTACGCCGATCGATTATTCGGTAATACTTGAATCTGTCAAGAAAACCGGCAAGGTCGTTTTGGCAGGCGATGCCTGTCAACGGGGATCGTATCTTTCCGACGTGGCGCAGAACATTGCCGAGATGGCATTCGATGATCTCGATGCGCCGCCCGTTGTCGTTGGGTCGCGCAACTGGATCACCCCGGCATACGAACTCGAAAATTCATTCTTTCCGCAGCCGAATTGGTTGCTTGATGCGATACACGAGAAAATTATTCCTCTTCCGGGGCATACGGTCACGACGAACGTCACCCGCATTGAAAAACTGAAACTTTCAAAATTGGGAGTATGACAAACGCATCATGATGACAAACATTCAGGAAAAAGCCGCATTGCTGTCGCCCGCAATCCGAACGCTTCTTTTGGGAGAAAACGGCTGCATTGTGAGGCATTACACCGACGATGAAACGGAAAACCTTATTGCGACACGGCAGGCATTTGGTGAAATGGAAAAAGTTTTCTCAAAGTATTCGTCGGGAGAATACAAAGGCTGCCGCTACATTGACAATGCCGAAACCGTCGATGTGCAATACGAATTGCTGCAAGGGGCATTTTCACATGGGGCAAAACCGGGTGCAACCAATCCTGCGCTGGTCGCGGTTTCCGGTGTCGGGGTTTTTTCCGTTTCCCGGACCAAATCCGATGCCGACAAAACGATCGCTGATTTTTTATCTGCGCGAAGCGGTAAAGCGCTTGATGCAACTGCGTTGGTCTCCGCAATAGACAAAAACGACAAACTGTTCAGCGGAAGGATAGCGGGGAAAGTCGCCATAATCACGGGTTCCGCACAAGGGTTCGGACAGGGAATTGCCGAGTCTATGGCAGAGGAAGGCGCATACGTCGTCATCGCAGATATCAACGAACCGCTTGCGCAAAAGCTTGCCGAAACGATTTGCAAACGCTATGGCGAAGGCAGGGCAACGGCCATTTACGTTGATGTAACCAGTGGGGAATCAATTAAGGAATTAATGGTCAAAACCGTTCTTGCCTATGGCGGCATCGATGTGTTTGTTTCGAATGCAGGCATACTCAAGGCCGGATCGCTTGAAGAAATGGACTGCAAAACATTCGAGCTTGTCACTAAAATCAATTATACGGCCTATTTTCTCGGCGTCAAATACGCATCGCACTACATGAAAATCCAGAACCGTTTCAACGAGAGCCTGTTTTCCGACATCATCCAGATTAATTCCAAATCCGGGCTCGAAGGAAGCAACAAAAATTTCGCATACGCAGGCGGAAAATTCGGCGGCATCGGCCTTACGCAGAGCTTTGCGCTTGAACTTGTCGAATACAATATAAAAGTCAATTCGATATGCCCGGGAAATTTCTTCGAAGGCCCGCTGTGGGCCGATCCGCAGAACGGGCTTTTCGCCCAGTATCTTAGGGCGAAAAAAGTGCCCGGGGCAAAGTCTATTGCCGACGTCAAGAAATATTATGAAAGCAAGGTGCCCATGAAACGCGGTTGCACGGTGCGCGACGTCGCGCTTGCCGTTTTTTACATCATGGAACAGGCGTACGAAACAGGGCAGGCCGTGCCGGTAACCGGCGGACAGGTCATGTTGCGGTAACGGCGCATTCTTGCGTACTAATACTCCGTGTCGTCCACATAACGCAATACCGATAGGATGAACAGGCTCGCCATGTATCAGCATGTGAAACAACTCCTCAACGACCGCCGAAAACACGTCCGGCTCGACTCGTTGCGACAACTTGTCGCAGCAGTTAATTTAGGAATATTGCCTGCACCCATACGCGGCGACGATGTCAACAACCATATTCATACGATCTATTCTTTTTCCCCCTATTCTCCTACAAAGGCGGTTTGGGAGGCATATTGCGCAGGCCTGAAAAGCGCCGGAATAATGGACCATGAATCGATATGCGGCGCTCAGGAATTCATCGAGGCAGGCGCAATCGCAGGCATAGCAACGACAATCGGTATCGAATGCCGGGTTGATTTCAGCGACACATGGCTTCGTGACAAACGGATCAATAATCCCGATCAAAAAGGGAATGCCTATATTGCTTTGCATGGAATTCCTCATCAGCACATAGATGCGTTTAAGGCCTTTTTCGAACCATTCATAGCCGCGCGTCATGGTCGCAACCGCCTCATGACAGATAGGATCAATATACTTCTCAAGCCTTCCGGCTTGTCCCTCGATTACGACCGGGACATTTTACCGTTATCGTATCATGGCGAGGGCGGCACGGTCACCGAACGGCATATCATTCTTGCGCTTACCCGCTGCCTTGTTTCGCATTTTGGCAAAGGAGAAAAACTCCTCGCCTTTCTCAGGAATGGTCTTGCCGTGCAGGTTTCCAGCGTGGTCCGCGACCAACTTTTGTTTAAGGAAAACCCTTTTTACGAATACGACATGATAGGTCTTTTGAAACGGGAACTTGTAGGGTCTTTTTACGTTTTGGCAACAGAAGAATGCCCCAAGATCCGCAACGTTCTCGACTTCACAAAACAGCATGGGGGAATGTGCGCATATGCCTACCTTGGCGATGTGAAAGGCTCGGTGACAGGCGATAAGAAAGACCAGAAATTCGAGGACGATCATCTCGACGATCTGATGCTGCTTCTTAAAGACCTCGGATTTGAAGCGGTGACCTATATGCCGTCGCGCAATGCGCCGCAGCAAGTGGACCGTATCATGGAGCTGTGCAAAAAAAACGGTTTTCTCCAAATCAGCGGTGAAGACATCAATTCCCCTCGACAGTCTTTTGTTTGCAAGGCCATGCGCCATGAAAAATTTCGCCACCTTGTGGATGCAACGTGGGCTCTTATCGGGCATGAATATGCGGCAACACAAAACAGTGCCCAGGGTTTTTTCTCAAACAAAGTCGTGGAAAAATACCCGGACATCAACGAGCGGATACAGGAATACAAAAAGATCGGTCTGCAAACACTCCCGATGGTTGCCGAACCGCTTGTGAAAGAGCTTGAAAAAGCCGATCGCTAAAGTAAAGGTACAAATTAGTAAAGGTCGCATTATGAAAACAATGGCAGTAAGGCTTCACGGAAAAAACGATATTCGCCTCGATGGGTTTGAACTCCCGCCCATAGGCGACGATGAGATACTCGCGCATGTCGTGTCCGACAGTATTTGCATGTCATCGCATAAAGCAACTGAGCAGGGCGCCGAGCATAAGCGTGTCCCCAAAGACGTCGAACGGAACCCCGTCATCATCGGCCACGAGTTTTGCGGTGAATTTGTCGAGGTAGGGAAAAAATGGAAACACAAATTTTCCGTGGGCGGCAAATTTTCCATTCAGCCGGCGCTCAATTACAAGGGCAGCCTCAATGCGCCTGGATATTCGTTTCGGTATATCGGGGGCGATGCGACGTATATCATTATTCCAAACGAAGTGATGGAATGCGACTGCCTTCTTCCGTACGACGGCGAGAGCTATTACCTTGCCTCGCTGTCCGAACCCATGTCTTGCATCGTGGGCGCTTTTCATGCAAGCTATCATTGCGAAGTAGGAACGTATGTTCATAAAATGGGGATCGTGCGCGCCGGGGCAATGGCCCTTCTTGCCGGTGCCGGGCCCATGGGAATCGGCGCCATCGACTATGCAATTCATTGCGACAGGAAGCCGGGACTGCTTGTCGTCACCGATATAGACGATCGCAGGCTTTCTCGTGCCGCAACAATTTACACGGTAGAAGAAGCCGCGCGCTGCGGTGTGAAACTAATGTATGTCAACACCGCGACCGTTTCCGATCCTCAGGCCCATTTGCTTTCCCTTACAGGGAACAAAGGCTTTGACGATGTTTTTGTCATGGCGCCTGTCAAACCGGTCGTGGAACAGGCCGACCGCCTGCTTGCCCGCGACGGTTGCCTCAATTTCTTTGCAGGCCCCATGCGCACCGATTTTTCCGCTGAGTTGAATTTCTACAATGTTCATTATGCGGCAACGCATGTGGTAGGCACAAGCGGCGGCAACACAAGCGATATGCGCGAGGCGCTGTCGATGATGGCCATGGGAAAAATCTCCCCGGCCCTTATGGTGACCCACATAGGCGGGCTGGACTCGGTCGTCGAAACAACCATGAACCTGCCCAAAATCCCCGGCGGCAAAAAATTGATTTATACGAATATATCGCTCGCCCTCACAGCGATAGACGATTTTTCGGCTAAAGCCGCAATAAACCCACTGTTCAAAAATCTTTCCGAAATAACCGCACGGCACCAGGGCGTATGGTCGCTTGAGGCGGAAAAATATTTGCTCGAACATGCCCCAAAATTGCAATAACTCTAAAAGGGTCGAATAGCTGCGGGCTCCTTCAATTTTGCAAAAATTTGGTATTTTTTTAATGCCACATTATATCACGATATGGTATAATCACGATACATGAGAAATTTTAGGGCCGCCATGGCCCTTTCAAACAAATCAGGACAAAGTCTATGAATGAGGCTGCGGACACTATTGCTTCATTGCAAAGCCAGGTGCAAACGCTCCAAAAACAAATTGACGATATGGAGCGGCATTACCGCGATTCTTTTGAATTGCTTCGCGAAAAAGAGGAATTCAATTTCGCGCTTTTCCAATATTCTCCCATTACGACAATAATTGTTGATGAAGCCGGAAGGGTCGTAAAATCAAATAAGGCAAAAAAGGATTCCGGTGATCGTCTTCCAAATATCGGCGATATAATGTATCAGGATTATGCCAATAGGCATTCGATAGACATGCATGCAGCGCTTATGGATTGCATGCAAAAAAATGAAGTGTGCTCCTTTCCCGAATTGCCCTACGACGATAAGGTCATTTCGGTGACCATCGCACCGTTTGCAAAAGGGGCAATAATCACCTCGCAGGACATTACATCGCGGGTCCGCGCCGACCGCGACAGGACAAGCCTCATCGCCGACCTGCGGAAAGCGCTTGACGAAGTTGAAACATTGCGCGGCCTGCTCCCCATTTGCGCGTCGTGCAAAAAAATCCGCGACGACCGCGGGTATTGGAGCACGGTGGAAGTGTACTTTTCGAATAGGAGCAAGGTAGACTTTTCCCATACGCTTTGCCCCGACTGCATCCGCACGCTGTATCCCGATTTGTGGGAACAGATGCCGCGTCATCACGAGAAACACATTCATTGACCGATAGCACATGGTGGCGGCAGGAAGTCTATGACAATCAGCAGCTGTGACCCCAAGCGCCTATATCAGTTTTCTACCATACAATTCATTGCGGTCTTGTTTTGCATTGCTCTGGTTTTTTTCGCCATTTTCACTCCCATGGGGCAAGTCCCGTCCGATACTGAATACAGCATCGATACCGCACACGCCATCGTTGTCAACGGAACAATTGCGGTGCCTGCAAATCCGCGGCTTTCCTACCTGGTATTGGGCAAAGACGGGAAGTATTACAGTAATTTCGGCATTGGCTATGCGCTGCTTTTTGTCCCGCAGGTTGCAGTGGCCCATTGGTTAAGTTCTGTTTTCAAATGCAACGGCGATTATTTAGAACAGGCAATGTGCAGCTTTACCAATACGGTTTTCGCGGCCGTAATCATTGTGCTGTTTTTTGCGATTTTCTCCTTGCTCGGGTATTCAAAAAGGATTTCCCTTGTTTCCGCTACCTGCATCGCCATAGGGTCTATTCTGCTTCCATATTCAAAAATCAATCACGCAGAGACCCCGACGGTCGTCATCGTATTGCTTTTTTTGCTGTCTGTCGCGCAAAAACGCAACCTAACGGTAAAATACGGCATATACCTTGCCGCTCTAACAGTCATGATGTTGCTTGTCAGGGTGGGAAATTTAGTTTACTGCTGCGGAATGGCCTTGTATGTCCTGTGGCTTTTATTCAACCAGCGGCGGTTGTATCCGGGCTTCGTTTGGTATTTTTGCCTCGTGTCAATTGCCGGCTTTGCCTATCTGGGGTTTAATTTCATGCGGTTTGGGGATTTGTTCAACACCGGATACGGCGCCGAACAAATGCTTTTTACAACGCCGCTTTTGACCGGGTTGACCGGACTGCTCTTTTCGCCGTCAAAATCAATTTTTATTTTTTCACCGCTTATTATTCTGTCAATTATAGCCGTGCCTTCGATGTATAAAAAATCCAGGCCCCTGACTGTGGTTATTTGCGGCCTGGCTGTAGCCAATATTTTGTTTTACGCAAAGTGGCGCGATTGGCATGGCGGTTGGTGCTGGGGTCCACGGCTCATTGTTCCTGCCATACTCATAGTTCATTGTTTCCTTCCCCAGTGCATAAAAATATTCGGCAAAAAGATATGGTTTCGCATTGTTTTTTATTTGCTGCTAATTTCCGCGCTGTACGGTAATATGGTCGGCGCACTCGTGTGGTATCAGCAGATATGCCATTTTCACCGTGACTATTGGTCGGTACGATATTCCGAATTGGTAACGGGGTCAAAGTTGCTTGTCAGTAAGCTGCAAAACAAACCCGAAACGTACTGCATAAAAGATTTCGGTCTTGAAAAAAGCGCAGACTACTATGGCCGGGTTTTCAGCGTTCGTGTCAGAGGGGATTCACTCGATTTTTCAGATTTCGAGAAATTCAGGGGGCTTTCGACAATGTGGAGTGGCCTGGCAAAGAATTTCCATGTTCCCTTCCTGTGGATAATCCCGATTTGCCTTTTTCTGCTATCATTTACAGGCTATTTTCTTTTATGGAAATCATCGGATCCGTCATCTTCTTCATCCTGATCCTCCTCATCTTCCTCCAGCTCAATATCATCGCTTAGCACATTCCTATCGTCATCGTCTTCTTCGTCATAGGAGTATTCTTCAGGCGCATTGTCAAGATGCTTGAAATGTAGGATCTTTTGTGGCTCTTCAATCTTTGGTTGTTCGACATTTTCGAGTTGCTCCATGGTTTCCAATTGCTTGCGTTTTCTAAAAATCGTTACGATCACCGCAACTAAAAACAGACCTGCAATGAGTATCCAAAATGCATAGTAATCGGTAAAGATGAACAGCAAACTATACTTTGAACTCAAGGAAGCATGGACAAGCTTCTCAAATTCGTCGGGAGAAATGGAAAGAACATTGTAAACGCCCTGCCAAAAACTTCCGCTTTTCCGGCCGGCATTCAGGATTTCCGGTAAAACATCAATCCCATAATTATCAATAAAAAACAGCACTGCGGCATGGCTTTGACTATAGGCAAGGTCTGCCTTGTTCCTGCCGAAACCGTTCACCGAGTCGATTGACGAAAGTTTTAAAATACTGCCGGTGAAAAGCGCCTTTGAAATAACGATGTTTTCTTCAAAAGAAAGCTCGCCGCTCAATGCCATTGCAGCGCCTTCATGGAACCAGCGCGGGATGTGGAATGAGGGATATGCCCTGGAAAGCACACTATGGACAAGCTCATGGCGGGTCACTTGTGCATAACTCAAATCCAAGAAGGGCTTATTTATTGTCGGAATTATTATTAGGTCCCTGCCGATCGCGCCGCCGCCTCCCCATTCGGGAAGCCCGTATTCCCTAACCGCCGATTCTTGTGAAGCAAGATAGACAATCCGCAATGGCTTGCTGTCTGGTTGGCGCATCGGCGCCAAGGCCTTGAAATATCGGTAATAGTCGGCAGTTGTTGAGGCTTTATCGATGTCAAAGGGAAGAAGGCCTTCGAATTGTATTTGCTGGGCAACCAAGGCGGCATATGCACAAAGAATCAATACAACAGTTCGTATGGTTTCCATGGTTTTTATAAGATACTCTCTGTTTCCAGACGATGTATGAAATTAGTACCTGTTATATCTGGATTATATACGCAGTTTGCGTATATAATATATAAAGTAAACTTATCCCATGCGGAGCATGGGGTTAGCCAACACTTGGCTCGGAAAAACGCAAAGCATTATTAAAAAGTTCATCCTATGAATTCCTTATTGCAATACAAATTCCGCTTTGAATTATTTTAAAGTTTGTATTGTTTCCAACGACTGGCGCTTGGATGGATCCTACCATCGGGAAGTGTTCTCCTGTCTGTCGCGCGCCTGGGCAGAGCGGGGCCACCACAAAACAAAGGAAATCACCATGTCATCCAATGCCATTGCCGAGTATTTGTCATCCACTCCCGTGGATAAAATCGATTCAGGCTTTTTAGCCTATATCGCCAATCTTACCGAAGTCGCAAAAGTCGCTCCGCAGGTCGCGGCATCAATCGTTTCCGAACTTGCCGACCAACGAAGCAACTTAAAGCTTATTGCCAGCGAAAATTATTGTTCATTGTCAACACAGTCGGCCATGGCGAATTTGCTCACCGACAAATACGCCGAAGGGGTTGCCCGCCACCGTTTTTATGCAGGCTGCGACAATGTCGATGATATCGAGGAATACGCTTGCCTTCAGGCGGAAAAGCTTTTCAAATGCGAACATGCCTACGTGCAGCCTCATTCGGGCGCCGATGCAAACCTCATTGCCTTCTGGGCCATTCTTTCGGCGCGTGTCGAAACACCCATGCTTCAGAAGCTCAATGAAACAAACCCGTCGCATCTTGCTAAAAAAGACTGGGATGCTGTTCGGGCCGCATGCGGCAACCAGCGTCTTTTGGGAATGGATTATTATTCTGGCGGTCATCTTACCCATGGCTATCGCCATAATGTTTCGGCCCAGATGTTCGACGCGTATTCCTATGGAGTCAACAAAGAAACCGGTCTTCTCGATTACGATGAACTTGAGAAAATGGCCAAAGAAATTAAGCCGCTTATCCTGTTGGCTGGCTATAGTGCATACCCACGCACTATAAATTTTAAACGCCTTCGCGCCATTGCCGACAGCGCTGGTAGCGTCCTCATGGTAGATATGGCGCATTTCTCCGGTTTGGTTGCCGGTGGCGTGTTTACCGGTGATTTTAATCCCATATCGCATGCTCAGGTCGTAACTACAACAACGCATAAAACATTGCGCGGACCTCGCGGAGGCATGGTCTTATGCACCAAGGAATTCGCGGAACATGTGGACAAAGGATGCCCCCTTGTCATCGGCGGGCCTCTGGAGCATGTCATTGCGGCAAAGGCCATTGCTTTTACAGAAGCGAATACGGATTCCTATAAAACATATGCCGCGAAAATCGTGGAAAATTCACAGGCACTTGCAAAAGCGCTCTCCGAAGAAGGCCTGAAAATCGCAACAGGCGGAACCGACAATCACCTCATGCTCATCGACGTGCGACCGCTCGGGCTCACCGGCCGCCAGGCCGAAAGCTGCTTGCGCGATTGCGGCATAACGCTCAACCGCAATTCGCTACCCTATGATCCCAACGGGCCGTGGTATACGAGTGGTTTGCGTATAGGAACACCCGCAGTCACGACGCTTGGTATGGGTAATGCGCAAATGAAGGAAATCGCCTCCATCATCAAATTGGCCTTGGCAAACACCAAGGCGGAAATTACGTCAACCGGTGATAATGCGGGGAAACCGTCAAAGGCAAAGTACATTTTGGCCGAATCCGTAAAGCAACAGGCGAAATCCCGCGTGCTTGCCCTGCTTG
>Ga0182027_10008214_pt1 | contig 15236 bp, 8 predicted proteins | sample 712E1DmetaG_FD_121300 | JGI IMG/M metagenome (GOLD analysis project Ga0182027, IMG submission 121300) | Permafrost microbial communities from Stordalen Mire, Sweden - 712E1D metaG (Illumina Assembly) | ecosystem: Environmental > Terrestrial > Soil > Wetlands > Permafrost | place: Sweden... | reverse complement strand
CTCTTCTCGAACCGCTTGCCGCCAACGCGAAGCTTGCGCCCGACGCGCGGCGCGACCTGCTGAAAACGCTCGGTGACGCATGTGTCAAGACGGATCTCGTTGATAAGGCCCTGGCCTGGTATGCGAAATACCTCAAAGCGGGCGGGGCGAAAAACGCCGATATTATGTTTGTGATTGCTTTGTCGCAGGAAGGCCGGGCTCCGGCCAAGGCCAAGCCGCTCTATGAAGCGAACATCAGGAAGTTTCCCGCGGATTACCGCAATTACCTGTATCTGGGCGCCTTATTGTCAAAAAGCAAGCCGACCATGCAGCGTTCCGCCGCGCTGCTTAAGAAAGCCATGGCCAGCGCCCCCAACACGCCCGCCGCATGGACCGATATCGCGCGCGTTTTTGGCCGCATGGGAAAGACCGACGAAGAGCTCTCGGCGTACAAGTCGTGCCTGAAGATTGATTCCGTCAATTTTGAGGCAAGGGCCCGTATCGGCGCCATTCTTCTTAAAAAAGGGGAAACCTCCGAGGCCTTAAAGCTCCTTGAGGAGACGCATGCCATGGCGCCGGACAGCATAGGCCCGATGGCCGCGCTGGCCTCGGCGTATCTTAAAACCGGCAAGGCCGCCGAGGCCGTGGACCTGCTCGTAAAAACAAAAGCGGTCAAACCAAAAGACCCTACGGTCCGCAAACAGTTATTTGAAGCGTATAGCGCGACCGGGCAGGACCAGTTGGCGATGGAAGAGATAAAAGCGTTGTTGGACCTCAAGCGTGACAATGAGTCATTGCTCGCGTATGGAAAACTCCTCCTTAAAATGGGAAAACTTGACGAGGCCGCCAACACCATGGAAGACATCCGAGCCACCGCCCCCGACAACATTGAAGCGCTCATGACGCTGGCCAGTGTTTTAAGGGCGCAAAAGAAATTTAATGAAGCTATCCAGGTTTACACGGAGATCAGCTCCATCGATATGAAATACGCGCCTGCGCTCCTTGAACGGGCCGAGGTGTACCTTGCGCAGAACAAGGTCAAATGGGCTGAGCAGTTCTATAAACGCGCCCTGGAAGCCGACCCGAAAATGGGGCTTGCGGAATTGGGGCTTGCCAAGGTGGCCCAGGCCTATAAAAACAGCGCGGTCTATAGGGAACACCTGGAAAAGGCCTCATCAATGGACCCCGAAAACCCGATGATAAAGCAGGAGCTGGAAAACAGCAAAAACCCGAAGACGGATTCGATAAAATAAACGGGCGCCAACGGCGTTAAAAACCCGGAAAAAATTGCATGGGCCCGATTTTTTATACCCTGTCGATTTCGTTGTTTGACAGTCTGTCGACCACCCAGCAGATCATCATTTTCGTGCTGCTGCTCACTACCGAAAAACCGCTGCGAAATGCCTTGAGTTACCTTGCCGGCTTAAGCGGGGCATATTTTGCCTGTGGTATTGCCGGATACGCGGCGCTTGACCAGTTACGCATTTTCCTGAGCAGGTTCTTCCCGTCGACGGCAAACATCCCCAATCCGGTCTATTATCAAACGGAATTCCTCATGGGTGTCATCATGACGGCGATCGGCATCTGGTATTTCCGGAGGAAAAAACACCTTCGGCCGGGCCGGGGCCACAATATCATTCTGGCAAGGCTCCGGTCGATGAACGGTTATTTCGCCTTCGGCATAGGCGTTTTCATTTCGGTAACGTCATTTCCCGTTTCCATCCCGTATCTCATTGCCCTCGGCAGGTTCGCAACGCTCCGTCTTGGGGTCCCTGCCGCGACCGGATATATTCTGCTCTATAACATCGGTTACGCTTTACCCATGCTGCCTGTGCTAATTGTCTATTTGGTTGCGCGCAGGGGCGCCGATGAGTTTAATGATACGCTGCATGAAAAGGTAAACATGCTGAATGTCCAGCTTACTACCTGGGCATTCGCGGGTTTCGGGGTATTTTCCATGATTGATTCGGGATGCTACTTTGCGTTAGGCCATGCGCTGATCAAGGGGAGATATTTCTGAGTTTTTAAGATCAAGCAAAATAAAATTCTGAATGATCGATTTGAAAAATCCGTTTAAAATAACCGACCCCTCCCGGCAAGGCAGGAGGGGTCGGAAAAAATAGTCGGATCAAACTGTACAATTTTGTTACATTATATTAATTCTTTTTGTAACTAAATTATTGCCCGCTTTTAATTCAAGAACGTAATTGCCGCTGGTAATGCCCTTGGTCGGCAGTTTCACCTCGTAATTTCCCGCGGACTGATTGGTTTTCACGAGGGTCGATACGATTTTTCCCTGCACATCATAAAGACATAATGAAACCGATGATGTCTTGGGAAGAGCATAATTGACGATCCCCGCTTTTACCATTAATCCGCTGTTCAAAGAAATTTTGTTTTGGATTGGAGGCTCGACATCCGTTGGAAAGGTTGCCGAATTGGCGCCATCCACAAGCGCCTGGGCAATCGTCGGAAAGGCCCAGGAAGGCGGGGTTGAGCGCCTGTTAAGGATGCCATAGCCGTTGCTGCCCTCCATGGTGCCGCCATCATCCCACCATATCGGGACCATCGCGTGAAGCCGGCATTGCTGGGCGTAATAGTATGCATGCGTGGCCCGGGACGCCGTAACGTCGCAGGCTTCGGAACCCCATTCGCCAACCACGGCCACCTTGCCTTTTGTCGCCACCATATTTTGTTCACTTGTAAGACTGTTTCGTACTTCCGACGAATCGGAAGACGTTCCCCAGGTTGTCGGACTGCAATTCATGGAGAACCCTCCCGGATCATAGGTGTGAATTGAGACAAGGATATTGGCGTCGGGAATAGGTATCGTGGCAACGGAGGCGGCTATCGGAGAGGCGGAAATACCCTGCAGCATGATCATTCGGGTGGCGTTGTTTCCGCCGGTCGCCCTGATTGCCGCGACCGCGGCAGTTTGATAAGCGGCAAGATTGGCTCGGCTCGTCGCATCTCCGCCCCCATATTGATTTGCGGCTCCCGCATTGGGTTCGTTGAATATTTCAAAAATCAGATAATCGCTATAGTTCTTGAATTCATTGGCTATTTGGGTCCAAATAGCCACGACCTCCGCTTGGACCGTGGTCGCCGCCGCGCCTGTCGCGCCAAGGTTGTACCAACCGTCGTGGTGCGTGTTGACGATCACATACATGCTGTCGTTGAGCGCGTAATTGGCGATCGCCGCGACCCGGGCCATAAAGGACGCGTCGATGGTGTAGGTTGGGGCGCCGCCGAAATGACTGCTCCAGGTTACCGGCTCTCTCAATGTTTTAAATCCCTGCTTTGCAACGCAATCGAGCATGGCCTGGGTTGTCACGGGTTGTCCCCAGCCCGTTTCCGTGCCGCTGCCGTCCATGGTATTGCCCAGGTTCCAGCCGACTTTCATGGCATTGATAAACTGCCCTTTTGTTAAACCGCGCATCGGGCCGATCGCGACGCTGCCCGTCGTATAGAGTTGCGCAAAGATGCTAAAACTTCCCAGCACAACGAAAACAAACGCCGATCTAATTATTTTGTTAATTGAAAATATGTTTTTTTTCACGATCTTCCTCCTGACATTGACAAGTTGCCATTTTGTTACATTATACTAATTCTTTTTGTAACTAAATTATTGCCCGCTTTTAATTCAAGAACGTAATTGCCGCTGGTAATGCCCTTGGTCGGCAGTTTCACTTCGTAATTTCCCACGGACTGATTGGTTTTCACGAGGGTCGATACGATTTTTCCCTGCACATCATAAAGACATAATGAGACCAACGATGTCTTGGGAAGAGCATAATTGACGATCCCGGCTTTTACCATTAATCCGCTGTTAAAAGAAATTTTGTTTTGGATTGGAGGCTCGACTTCCGTTAATAAATTAGCTGGAAAGACCCCGCTTTTCGCTCCGTCTGCCATCGCCTGGACAACTGTTGGAACCCCCCAGGTAGGTGGAACCGCTTTTCTAGTAAGTAACCCAAAACCATCCGCTCCTGAAAAACTGTTATTGTCCCACCATATGGGCACTCCGCCATGGCTTACTACCTGCTGAGCATAATAATATGCGTGTTTTTCCCTGGACGCTAATTGGTCGGCCGCGGTGTTGCCCCATTCGCCCAGTACGATGACCTGACCTTTTGTGGCCAACCATGTTTGCAGGTTATTGAGATTCCGTACGACTTCTTGCGAATCGGAAGTCGATCCCCAGGTCGTCGGACTACCGCTCAGGGAGAACCCGGTCGGGTCGTAGGTGTGAACCGAGACAATGCAATTGTTATCCACCATGGGTATCGTGGCCAGCGAGGCTTGTATCGGAGAGGCGGAAATGCCCTGAAGTATGATCATCCTCGTGGCGTTGTTTCCGCCGGTCGCCCTGATTGCGTTGACGGCAGCGGTTTGATAGTTGGCAAGATTGGTGCGGCTCGTCGAGTCTCCACCGCCATATTGGTTCGCGGCCCCCGCATTAGGTTCGTTGAATATTTCAAAACTTAAATAGTCGCTATAGCTCTTAAAGTATGTTGCAATCTGGGACCAAAGCGTCGCGACCTCCGTCGCAATCGTCGTCGCCGCCGCGCCGGTCGCGCCAAGGTTGTACCAACCATCGTGGTGCGTATTGATAAACACATACATGCTGTCGTTGAGCGCGTAATTTACCACTTCCGCGAGCCTTTGAATAAATGCCGGAGTAATGGTGTACGTGGGGGCGGCGCCGAAATGGCTGCTCCAGGTCACCGGGATTCTCAATGTTTTAATTCCCTTCGCATGTACCGTATCTATCATCGCCTGGGTCGTCACGGGATTTCCCCAGCCCGTTTCCGTGCCGCTGCCGTCAAAGGTATTGCCCAAGTTCCAGCCGAGAAACATGTTTTTGACATATTGCCCTCTCGACAAATTGCGCATCGGATCATTCGCGACAGTAGCCGTAATGAGGCTATAACCGCCCAATAAAACAATAATTAGCACTGAATTTATCATTTTGTTAAATGAAAATATGTTTTTGGTCATAATCCTCCTCCTGAAATTGGATGATTGTTGTTTTGTTTTTTCGGGAGCGAAAGGGCCGACTCCGCCGACCCTGCCTCCGACAAATAAAGGTATATAAATTTACTCCTTTTTGATGAATTTTTCAAGCAGCGGGTATTTCTAAATTAATCGCTTAAATTCAGCTTATTTTACCAGACTATACTACAGTAATGATAATATATACGAAAAAGAAATGTTTGTCAACTATTTGTTTAGATTAAATTTTAATGCTAATTCGAGCAAAATCTATAACATATTGATATTAAATAAGATGTTATTTGCTTTTGTTTAGTAAATTTATTTATTGTTAATCCTAAAGATGGATTGGTCCGCCCGGTGAGATTAGATAAAAAGGCCGCTCATACTCAGAAACACGATTATGAGCAGCCTCTTCAAGGAGGTCTTGAAATATTTATTTCGTCAAGCAGACCATTTCGTTACAGTATGTTAATCCTTTTTGTAACAGAATTGTTACCGGCCTTTAATTCAATTACGTAATTGCCGCTTGTAATGCCCTTGGTCGGCAATTTCACCTCGTAATTTCCCGCGGACTGATTGGTTTTCACGAGGGTCGATACGATTTTTCCCTGAACATTATAAAGGCATAAAGAGACCGACGATGTTTTGGGAAGCATATAATTGACGAGCCCGGCCTTTACCGTTAATCCGCTGTTTACTGAAATTTTATTTTCGATTGGAGGCTCGACATCCGTTCCCACTTCAGATCCAAAAACCCCCTGTGAAGCGCCGGTCGCAAGGGCTTGGGCAATCGTCGGATACTGCCAGGCAGGCGGATTTGCTTTTCTGTTAAGCAAGGTAAAGCTGGCGCCGTCATCCCACCACACCGCGACCATCGCGTGATTTATGCATTCCCTGGCATAAAATTGCGCATGGTGGACGCGCGAAGCCAGATCATCGCAGGATTCCGTGCCCCATTCGCCCACTATGGCGACTTGACCTTTAGTGGACACCATACCTGATTCAGATTTGAGATTATTCATTACCGCTGCCGTATCGGAAGCCGATCCCCAGGTGCTTGGACTGCAATTCATGGAGAACCCAACCGGGTCATAAGTATGAAGCGAGACAAGGCAATTGTTGTCGACCATGGGTATCGTGGCTACTGAGGCGGCTATCGGAGAGGCGGAAATACCTTGCAGCACGATCATCCTGGTGGCATTGTTCCCGCCGGTCGCCCTGATAGCATTAACGGCGGCGGTTTGATAGGCGGCAAGCGCGGTGCGGTTTGTTACTGATCCACCGCTATACTGATTTGTGGCCCCCGCATTGGGTTCGTTAAATATTTCAAAAATCATATAATCGCTATAGTTCTTGAATTCATTGGCGATTTGAGTCCAAATTGCCACAACCTCAGCCTGGACCGTTGGTGACGTCGAGCTGAGATCGTACCAACCATCATGGTGCGTATTGACCATCACATACATGCTGTCGTTAAGCGCGTAATTTGCTACCGCCGCGACCCGGGCAAGAAATGTCGCGTCTATGGTGTAGGTGGGAGATCCGCCGAAATGGCTGCTCCAAGTAACGGGGAGTCTCATGAATTTAAATCCCTGTTTATGCACCACATCTATCATTGCCTGGGTTGTCACGGGGTTTCCCCAGCCGGTTTCCGTGCCGCTGCCGTCAAAGGTATTGCCCAGGTTCCAGCCGAGATACAAATTTTTGACAAATTGCGATCTAGTCAAACCGCGCATGGGATCATTCGCGACGGTAGCCGTAATAAGGCTATAACTGCCCAATAATGCAATAATCAGCACTGAATTTATTATTTTGTTTAATGAAAATGTGTTTTTAATCATGATTCTCCTCCTAAAATTGATTGATTGATATTTTTTTCGGGAGCGGACACTCCGCTTCCGCCGACTGAACCTCGTTGCATAAATTTTGCTCCTTTTTTAATTTGTCAAGTGTTTATCTATCAGAGCTTAACCGATTAAATTTCATTTATGTTTTTCATTTTCAATTAAGCTGAACCAGACTATACTAAAACAATGGTAATAACATACACAAAAAAAAGAAGTTTGTCAACAAATTGTTTAGATTTTTTTTTCGAGTCATTACCGGTAATATCTATAACAAATTGATATTAAATAAGATATTATTAAAATTGTTTAGTATTTTTTTTAAATGCATGGTTCAGTGAGTGTTTAAAGATGTGCCAACTGAGAAGGTTGATGATATCTTTTGGCCGAAACGGGCAGGGGGCCTTTGCGGCTTGTTACAAATATCTGGAACCGGTTATAGAAGGGTCTTTAACGGGACACGCCGATTTTAATCGGCGTAGTTTTTTTTGCGTTATTTGCATCTGTTGTTGAAATCTCAAGCAAATAAGTGCCGTTTCCAACCCAGCGGCCATGAAGATTATGGCAATCCCAATAAAGCCCATAGCTATATGTGCTATCAGCGGTAGCGGTATTCATTGTTGTATTCGCCTGATAAACATGAAGGCCTTTGGCAACAAGGTTTCCCACTGCGTCATAAACAACCGCGTCGCCATACGAAATATTTGCCGATAAACCATTGGTTATTGGAGCAAGCGGCGCTCCCTTGGACCGGATTCCAATAAGCGCGCCGTTTATAGCGCCGGTGACGCCGGCGATTTGGAGCACATTATGGTAAAAACTTGATATTGAGGAATTTGATGGAATTGGATTTTTCGGACCAACGGGGTTATGCGCGGGAGCAGCGTTTAAAGTTTGGAATATTGGAGGAACCAATGTCGTACACGCCAGCGCAATACCGGCGGGAGTGGCTGCGGTTGAATCACGCCGTACGGAAAAGATTATGGTCTGGGTCGAGTCATGCGTCTGCCCCGTTGAGGGATTGGTATATTGGTAGGTGATGAGCATCGTATACTGGGTGGTCGTGGTGCTCCCAAGCTTTATGGTGTCTTGATATACAAACTGACCGTCCCTATAGGTAGTGGAAGTCACGTTGTTTAAAACCATCCGGATCGGGACTGCCGGAACATTTATTCGATTGATGACATTATTCAATAAAACATTCGAGAGCGAGGAATACGACGCGGTTATCGCAAAATCGGCGCTGGACGGATTGGACGCGGAATACCCGTTGTTCTGGATGTTCCGGGTCATCGTTTGTATGCTTGCGGGCACGGCGGTGGAACCGCCGGAATTGAAAAACACGGTGAATGTCGTGGGAACGTTCCGGGTGCTGTCCCGGAAATAATATATGCCGTCCTGACCGGGGTCGCTTGCCCCGCGGTTGGCATCGCCGTCCGATAAAAACACGATGTATTGGTTATTCTTTCCGGCAGTTGCATTTGCAAATGCCTCGCGCGCGGCCAAGAAAGCGATATTGATATTGGTTCTTCTCTCCGTTGAAAAATTCGGAGCGTATTTCAAGGCAATATTGCTTCCGCTTCCGGTGGTTGCCAGGGCGCTGTCCAAAATATTTATTCCTAAAATGCCATTATATGATTGGTTGAGCGTTAAGAGCGGCATGTATGCTTGGCCCGGCAGCGTATCGTAAACCTGGGACATTGTTTTGAAATATTGAGTATACCAGAATTTGGAGGATGTGGAAGTGTCAAAGTACAGATATTCCTGGAACACGGCGAGGCCGACCTGGGCATTGGGCTGCTTTTTATAAATCGTATCAATCAACGCCTGGGTAACGTTAAAACGCGCCCCCGTCGGATCGCTGCCGCTAGTGCCCGTCATGCTCGATGAATTGTCGATAATAAAGAAAAAAGAGGTGCTTGCCGTGCTCGTGCTTTCGATATATGCCGTATCTTGACACGCAAGAACCGACGGCGCTATGCCGACGACGTTGTAGGGAACGGAGATCGTCTGGTTATTAAAATTTTCGGGACAGACGGTAAATTTCATGACGCAGTGGCGATTGTCGGCAAATATCAGGTTTGCCATTATCGCAGCAAAACAAAGGCAGCGATATATAATGGACTTATTCATAACGCAACTTTCTTTAGACGACTTGAGGTACATGAAACATCATAATATAGAAATATAGGTATTTTCATGCGTTAATGCCAAAAATAATGGTTCCGATTGCCGAAAATACGGACTTATGGCAGGTTCGCGGTACCTAACCCACAAGGTGGACAAGTCCCTGTACGCAGGAATTTATCTGTGCCGCCCGATTGCCTTAGACGGCGGCTTTGTGGAGTTCCCGTTTCATGAAGTGGATCCTGCGGCGGATATGCCGGAGTCCAGCATGGTCCTTGGCCGCCACCGCTTCGTCGCGCTTACCTTTAAGGAGTTTAATTTTGGTTTTAATGTCCGCTTTAATGTCCGCAGCCACCGTGCGATGCGCGTGCATGTCGATCCCAAATGCCTTGCACATTGCGACAAGCAAGTGTTCCTTGTTGAGCTGTGAGTATCCTTTTACCGCCTCATGTTCGATTCCAGCGGCGATTTCCCGAAGCTCCGCGACGGTTTTTTTCTTTAATTATTCAAAAGTGTGGGCCATGACGAATCTCCTTTTTAGGGTCAGGAAAAAATATACGCTTTTTTACATATAGTTGTCAAATTTTAAAACCTTTAAAAAGAAACGGAAAGTTCTTGACGGAAATGATATAGTTGGGTGAAAGGAACACCTATGGCTTTTCAAAGCAAAATCGCGGTGTGCCGGAAGGCGGCGGGGAAAACGGTCCTTGCCCTGTCCCTGCTGCTCATTCTTTCAACGGCCTTAAGGGTCCGTGCCCAGCCGTGGTCGGGCATAGTAAGCGCCGCCCGCGCAATCGACTGGAGCACAGCGGGAGCGGAAGGCGGCATTGTGGAGCGGACGATTGTATATCAGACATTGGGGCCCGGCGCCACTGCCGACCAGATCAACGCGGCCATTGCCGCGTGCCCCGACGGGCAGGCGGTGCTACTGACCGCAGGGACATACAATTTGTCGGGCGGCATCGTGATGAAAAGCAACGTAACACTGCGCGGCGCGGGCGCGGACAAGACGTTTCTGGTCTTTACCGGCACCAACGCCTGCTTCGGCGGTTGGAGCGTGGTTTGCTTTACCGCCGAGAACCACGTCTGGGGCGGCGACGCCGACGCACTGCCGGGTGGGTCGAACGCTGCATTGTGGACGGCAGGGTTCGCCCAGGGGACGACCCAAATTACCCTGACGAACGTCGGCAGCGCGGGCCTGACGGTCGGGCAATACGTCATCCTCGACCAGGCGAACCTTGCCTTGGACAATGGTGCATTCTTCGTGTGTGACAACACAAAATTTCCCTGTTCCCTTGAAGGAGGAAACGGCGGCCGCGTAATCGACAGCATCCAGCACGGCCAGACGCAGGTTGTAAAAATCACGGCGATCAGCGGAAGCGCCTACACCATTACGCCGGGCCTGTACGCTCCAAATTGGAACGGGAGCCTGCAGACAGGCGCGTGGTGGGTGAAGATGATCCAATTCGCCGGGCTTGAGGACCTTTCCATTGATCACGGCAATGCCGCGGGCGAGATCAACGGCATAAGCATGTATGGCGCCATCAACTGCTGGGTCAGAGGGGTCCGCTCGATCAACTCAAACCGCAATCATGTCCAATTGTGCGCGGCGGCGCACAACACGGTGCAGGACTGCTATTTCTACGGCACGCAGAACGGCGTTTCGGAGAGTTATGGCGTGGAGATATATCTTGGGTCCGATAATCTTGTTGCCAATAATGTTTTCCAGCGCGTCACCGCGCCGCAGTTGCTGCAACTGGGCGTGGGGAATGTGATCGCGTATAACTTTTCAATAAACGACTACGAGGTCGCCTCGGCGGACTATTTGTACGGGAGCGCGACCGACCACAACGAGGGCAATGAGTATGATCTTCTCGAGGGCAACCACGGCGCGATGTTCAGCGCCGATCTTTTCCACGGTACCGGCGGGATGAACACGCTCTTCCGCAATTACTTCACAGGATGGGAATCCGGCAAGAAGAACAACCTGATCCCGGTCCGGATAGACTCCTACAAACGCTACTGCAACATCGTCGGAAATGTCCTGGGTACGGCCGGAATCACGACGAACTATCAAACGGCGGCCCGGTACGGGTCCGGCTCGGTGTATTCGCTGGGCAACGGAAATTCGGAAGGCGCCGTAAGCGTCCCCGCTGACCCGATGGCGGCCTCCACGATCATGCGCTGGGGCAACTACGATGTTGTCAACGATTCCGCGCGATGGGACGCGTCGGAAGTTCCCGCCGCGATCGCCGCGTACGCCAACCCGGCGCCCAAGGACCATGCGCTTCCGGCCTCGTTCTTTTCGTCCGCGCGGCCCGGCTGGTGGCCGCCGGGCATTGCCTGGCCCGCGATCGGCCCGGACGTTTCCGGGGGTGAAATCGTCGGTTTGTCCGGGCACGCGCACCGGATCCCCGCATGCGACTGCTATTCGAACGTCATGAAGGGGCCCGCGGACGGCAGCGGCGGCGTTTTAAGCTTCAACGCGGATTCCTGTTATAAAAACCTTTCGGCCGTTTCATTCAACGCGCTCGCGCGGCGGGCCTCCGCCTCCATGTCAATCCGCCGGGCGCCCTTGGGACGCGAATGGACAATCATCGTACGTGGCGCGGCCGCGGATTTCCGTGTGTGCGTGTACAACCTCCGGGGACAACGGGTAAAGGACCTTTCTCCAAACCGAGAATCGGAGGGCGAGTTCACCTATTTCTGGGACGGAACAGGCGGCCAGGGGCAGAAGCTGACAAAAGGGGTGTATCTGATTAAGGGGACGTCGGGAGAAGACCGGACGATCGTCTCAGTTTTCTGATCGTTGACACCAATTAACGATATACACGCCTGCCGATTTGCCGTTCATGAACGTGGCTTGATTACGTGCGACGTTACCGCGAATGAGTTTTCCGGAAATATCGTATACGGAAAACGACGTTGATTTTCCCATAAGTCCAAACGGCAAAAACGCCCTGTTTCCCAGGCAGGCCACTAATGCGGTGGCGCGTCCGGCCATTGAAGGCTTTGGCGCAAACGACGGAGAAACGGCCGTCAGGTTGTTATTCAGCGCAAGAGTCGCCGATGTCAGGCCCGACGATTGCGCGGTAAGCGAAATGGTCCCCTGCGCGCTTCCCGACTGGACCCAGGTAGCCAGTTGGCCGCCTTTCATGGATACGGTCGTGGGGCCCACAACGCTGCCGGCGCCCGAAACGCCGAGGGTAACCTGGGCCGAGGAACCGTAGACCACCGTCCCGCTCGCGTCAACTATGTCGATCCACACGAGCCGTGCGTCGCTGCCGCCGGCGTCGAGCGGGTCGGTGCTTTCCGGACGCAGGCGCACCGCGGCCGCGGCGGCGGGCGTTCGCACGGTATCCCACGCCCGTTCAACCCCTCCGATCGTACCGGCCGCGCGCAACGTTCCCGAAGAATAGCTCCCTAACGAAAAGGTAAACGGCGGATGCAGGAGCGATGCGGTATTGGACCCGTTGTCGGGCGACTGCGTCGCGACAAGCGTGTTGTCACGGTAGAGCGACACCTGGGTGCAGTTACTGAAAACGCGGACGGTGGCTGGCGAACCCGTTGTCCAGCGGTTCGCGATTTTTACCATGGGACCTGAATTGACGCCGGAAATGACGACAGCGGGGTCGCGCTGGCTCTGGAAAAAGTAATAGGAGAACTTCGGTATGCGGTAATAATCGACGATACCGCAGCCGTTGAGCCGGCTCACCGGATAGCCGCTCGTGACATAACCGGCATAATCGCCGTAAACCCAGTATGCGTCGGCGCAGTACCACGATAAGGCGCGGTTACTATTAAGGGATTGCTGGATGTTATCGCATTGGACGAGTAATGGCGCGTCGGCGGATTGCCGCGTCACGTCGCTCGTGGAGCTTTCTCCGCCGTAATCCCAGCTCCCGTATTCGCAGATAATGATCGGTTGCGCCGCAATGGCCGACCGGATACCGGCCTGCGATGCGCCGATCATCACGTCCCAGGTGACGCTCGTGACCGAGGCCGGGAATCCCCAGTTGCTGCCAGCCGCGGTGCCGCAGGTAAACATTTGCGCGCCGGCGAACTCCTGTTTAGCCAGGGTGTCTACGGTTTGCGCCCATGCCGAGGTGTAGGATGTTTCGTTGAGCTGGGTTTCCCATATCGCCACGCAGGGATGGTTCCGGTCGCGCCGGATCAGGTCTTTGACTTCTTTGTAAGTATTGTTCTTGAAGATGTCGGTGTCGTAAAAAGCCTGCCAGCCCGACATTGCGTTCTCTACCAGGATACCGAACTCATCGCAGGCATCATAAAATGCCGTATTGTGCGGATAATGACATCCGCGGACAAAATTCAATCCCGCCTCCTTGAACCGTTTCACATCGTAGTATATCGACCGTTTCGGGACCGCGTTGCCCAGGCCGAAGATGTCCTGATGCATGTCCGCGCCCTGGGCCTTGTAGCTTTGCCCGTTGATGGTGATGCCGTTACCATGGGTCCAGGCTATTGAGCGGATGCCGATCGTGGTTTTATAGTAATCGACTGGGGTAACCCCGTCTTTTATTGTTGTATACAGCGTATAGAGATTCGGCGTGTTCGGGTGCCAGAGTTTCGGACTGGAAAGGGAAATGCTTTGCGAAAAGGTGTAATCGGCCCCCGCGTTGATGCTTGAGGTCGCGGTGGAGGTTTGGGCGACATTGCCCTGCGCGTCGACGATATCCGAGACGACCGTGCAATTCTTGGCGACCGTGTTTTCATTGATGACGTCGGTTTTTATGGAAATCGTCGCGGAACCCGCTCCGACCGTGGGATAGGTGACGAAAATCCCGCCGCCCCCGACTTCGTCGGCGAACACCGCGTCGGTAACATGGAGGTTGTCCGTGAAATACAGATTGACGTCGCGGTATAAACCGCCGAAGTATTGGAAATCAGCGTTGGAATTACCGGGCGCCCATTGCTGGTTGGCCGCGCTGTTGATCTGCACGGCAATGACATTGTCGGCGCCGTTGAAAGAAATGTCATTTGTAATGTCGAAGGTAAACGGCGCATAGCCGCCCGAGTGGGTGCCCTTGGAAACGCCGTTGACCCACACCTCGGCATATTGCATGGCGGCCTCGAATTCAACGAAGGCTTTTCTGCCCTGATAGGCATTGTCCACGGTAAAATGCTTCCGGTACCAGCTTATCCCGATATACGCGGTTTTATCTTCAGGCGAGATCCATTTGGTGCTATGCGGCAGGTTTACCGACTGCCAACCGCCGTCGCTAAAGGCCGTCGCGCTCGCCCCGGTGACGTCTCCCTGCTGGTATTTCCAGCCGAGATTAAAGTTGACGTTTGCCCTGTTGGTCACCGGAGGCGCATAAGCATATGCCGCGCAATAATAAATAAGTAACGCTATCACGGCGCGTACCGTTCCTAATTGAGATTTTTTTTGATCGTTTCCCAAAAAATTATTTGCGCGCACAACAACCTCCTCGGTTTATCAAAAAAAACGTTAACGTTAACGCAACCACCGCTGAAAACACCATTCTTCCGCGCCCCATATTGTACAAAACGCGCCGGAACAAGCAACGGCAACCCACACCAAGATCGTATTAATATAGTAAAAAAACTTGAAAAAAGCTGTTTTTTTAATTACCACGGAAAATGACCGTGCTGGCAAATAATCGCCCCGCGCCGCGGGAATATTGCCATGATCAAAAATTCACCCCGAATTTTACGGCTTACCTCGCATATTTACAATGTGACCTGAAACTTCAGGTCCCAATACCATGAGCCGGACCATGCGCAAATATCCTGAAGGCTGGACTCAGTGACGACAGCCGTCGGCAGAACCAAGTGATCCCTGGCGCACATGAGTAGAATGCTGCAATGCCCGAAGAGCGATCGTTTCGCATAGGCAGTCCATCTCCACTTGTTATTTGCGTAATCGGATTCGGGAATGGCGGTTTCATACATTACCGGATTTAGATACCCGTTTACATAAACCCACGGATTAAATTCGAACTCCAGTGCCAGAACATCGAGCGCCTTGAAGGTCGGAACGTTGAAGCCGACCATTCTCGGTATTCTGTTGTTTAAATTGTTATAATAACCCGGGTAATCCTTGACGCCTAACATCGCCACTTCGCCGTAAATCTCGAGATCGTTTCGGCCCAGAAACCGGTCGGAGAACGATTTAAACAAGGGTTTGGGATCAAAGCTTGCGCGGGCCATGATTTTGGTCCCTTCCATCGTATAGTGGCCGGTGGAATCGGGAAGCGATGGGTCAACATATGCATTTGTCCCGGACTGGCTCTCCGTCGCAGCATT
>Ga0182027_10008213_pt1 | contig 15236 bp, 13 predicted proteins | sample 712E1DmetaG_FD_121300 | JGI IMG/M metagenome (GOLD analysis project Ga0182027, IMG submission 121300) | Permafrost microbial communities from Stordalen Mire, Sweden - 712E1D metaG (Illumina Assembly) | ecosystem: Environmental > Terrestrial > Soil > Wetlands > Permafrost | place: Sweden... | reverse complement strand
GAGATCTGCGATCAAGGAATTGCCCTTCGTGCTGGTGTTCGACAATGACGACCTCAGGAGGCCCTATCGGAAGGTCGCCGAGTTTCAGCAGGGCGAGAGAAGAATGCTCGGCAAACCCATTCCGGCGTGGCTCAAGTCCGTGATCCCGTGAAGCCAGCCGCCCTGCCAGCAAGGCTGGTATTGGTTGAGCACGCAAGGACTGGCGGCCCTCGGATTTGTCTGGCGCGAAGCGCCTGAATCACCGAGGCATTTTCTCTGCGAAGCAGAAGAACCGTCCACTTGACTTGACGGACAGGTCGATTTTCGGCCATTGGAGAGTGGCCGAGTATTCGGCTGGCTTCAGATTCCGGACGTTATCTGCGGATGGCGGCACGGATGTTGCGTGTTCGATCCTTTGGGCGGCCGATGGGGGCGCGAAACGGATCTGTTGGGGAGCTTGGAAGGCTTGGGCGGGGCCTGTGCGGGGGAGCGTGAGCGGCCGGTGGCGGGATTTCCTCCGGCGGTACGAGATCAAGGCGGAGGGACAGGGACGAAAGGCGCTGTACCACCAGATGCCTCCGGTCTGGCTGCGGTTATACGGGCTCAATCTTCCGCTGGATTACGCGGCGGTGATCGGCGCGGAAGGAGAAGTGCGACCCGAAGTCGAGATCCTGCAGCGGCAGCGCGAACGCCTAAGCGTCATCGCCCTGATCCGGGATCAGTTTCGCGGCGATCCGTTTGCCTTCATGGACCGAATCCTCGAACTCGGCCGTGCACGAGGGCTGAGGATCGAGATCAAGGAGCCGGCCGACCCAGTCAACTGGGAGAACGACGAGGACTTCCTGATGGAATCGGAGAATATGCTGGAGCGATTCTGCTCCAGCAAAGCGATTCATGCGGTCACCAACTGAATCCAATTCCGGCAATTCGGGTGGAGCCTTGGCGACGCCGAGGTTCCCGAGGTTTGGGTCGTTGATGACTGCCGGGACTATCTGGCTTGGAACGAAGAGATTCGGTCAACTGGTGTTTGAGAGTCCCAAGTGCGGGTTGGCGTTTGTTCCATGGCTGGTTCACAACCGCCAACGGCGGGCCCACGACCAGCAGCTGCTGCGCGCAGACTAACGTTCGCACTGCAATGGGGGCTGTTCAGATGCCGAACGCAATATTGGATTGTTCTGGACGCAAGGACTACCCCGAAGTAATACTATATGGTAATAATTGATCGGAATTAGGCTTTTGAAAGCGGCTGATGTTTCGGTAAGATCCTAATGTATAGATAGTTGCTGACATATTCAATGCTTGGCATCAGCGATGCTATGTGACGGAAACATAAGCACATGAATGCGACCACAAATAGAACCGGCTTCTGCAAAACCATTATGGCGATTTTGGCAGTGGCCGCTATCGCCCCACTCGCCGGTGGCTGTAACCGACGTCAAACTAAGGCCCCGTCTGAGATCAAGATAGCTGTGCCTGTGCCCCTGACAGGTAAATACAGGGAATTTGGCTTGGACTTGGTCAATGCGGCGCGGATGGCTGTGGATGAGGCGAACATCCAGGGCGGCGTCCACGGCAAGACGCTCGTGATCGTGACGGAGGATGACAAGGGTGACCCGAAGGATGCCGTGACCGTCGCGCAGCGGATTGTTGACGACCATTCAATCATCGGCGTCATGGGCCACCTCAATAGTGGAACGACCCTGGCAGCCTCGCCGGTCTATGGCGAGGCGGGCATTGCAGTTTTGATGCCGGTGCCCACGAATCCCCAGATTACCAAACAAGGCTTCACGAACTTCTTTCGCGTTCCAATCACCGACGACAAGCAGGGTGCCGCAGCCTGCGAGTTCCTCGCAAAGAAAGCTCAGAAGAGCACCCTCGCGGTGATTCACAACCGTGAAACCTACGGCAAAGGCATAGCCGAGGAGTTCGTCAAAACTCTTGAGGCTGATGGCGTGAAGCCCCTTCTGTTTGAGGGCGTCAACGCCAACGAACAGGACTACCGGCCCACCATCGGCAAGATCAAGGCCGCCAACGCGTCCGGCATTTTCTTTGGGGGAGAATATGCCGACGCAGCCCGGTTCATTCGTCAGGCGCGCGAACAGGGAGTCGACGTTCCCATCGTTATGGGCGATGGTTGTTTCAACACCGAGATGGCAATGATCGCTGGAGATGCCGTCCGCAACTGTTATGTGGCGAACATCGCCCCGTTGAACGCCCCCAACGATCGGGCGCGGCGCTTCTACGAGCAATTCGCGCAAGAGCATGGCAAGATTGTCGCGTACGCCCCGCTCGGCTACATAGCTACTCAGATCTTGATCGACGCGATCCGCAAGGCCTCCGAACCTACCAGAAAAGCCGTGCTGGCTGTGCTGCAAGACAAGACCTACGCCTATGACAGCATCCTGGGCGAATTCAGATTTACTGCCGACGGCGACTCGGTGGGACGAAAGATCTTCTGGCATGAATTCAAGAACGGCCAATTCAGTGCCATCACCGAATAGGGGAGGGGCCAGCGGTCTCGCATACCACGTGAGCGGATCGCGGAATGGCCCATAGGCGTATCTTCCGGTGGAAATGCTATTGCAGAACATCGTTAACGGGCTCACGACCGGGGCCCTTTACGCATGCATTGCAATCGGATTCACCCTCATATTTGGAATCGTCCAACTTATCTATTTCGCCCAATGCGAAATGGCGATGGTTGGAGCCTTCTCGTTCGCCTATTGCTATCTTGCGCTTGAACGGGTGCTCCCACCCACGGTTTCGGTAGCGATCGCGTTGCCGGTCGCAATGGTTCTAACCGCCCTGGTTAGTTGCGCCGGGCAGCGAGTTCTGCTTCAGCCGCTGCGTAACGCGGCCAAGGTTAAAGGTCTCATCGCATCTCTGGGTCTGTCCATTGTGTTGCAGAACATCGTGGCGCTTTGGATCAGCCCGGATGAATTGCGCTTCCCCTTCCAGATACCAACCCGCTGGGTGGTCCACGATGTCACCATCACGGCGACGCAACTGGCCATCGCTGGATCAGTCACGATCGTCTGGCTTGCCGTATGGACGATCCTCTACCGCACCCCGACAGGTCGCACCATCCGCGCAATCGCACAGTCCCCAGACGGTGCGCTGTTGATGGGAATCCGAACGCAGTCCGTGATTGGCCTCACGTTCGCAATTGCCGCGTGCACGGCTACGGTGGCCGGAATCCTTATGGGGGTCTACAACGGCACCATGCGCTACGACATGGGTTTCATCCCTGGGATCAAGGGCTTTACCGTGGCGATCCTCGGAGGCATCGGCAATATCAAGGGCGCTTTGCTGGCTGGTCTCTGCCTCGGACTCGCGGAAGGCCTCTTCGCAGGATACATCTCGAGCGATTATCGAGACGTGCTGGCCTTCGGCGCTCTGATCTCCGTGCTCCTCATTCGTCCGAAAGGCATTCTGGGGGAGAAAGCATGAAGCGGCCGCAGCCAAAGCGCACACCAACCACGATTGCAGCGTGGCTGCCTTGGCTGCTTCTGTTGCTCCTGTTCCTGGCACTCCCGGGGATGGTCGAGGGTTATGTCCTCCGCACGTTCACCGTCTTCTATCTCTATTTGCTTTTGGCCGTCGGGCTGACCGTGATCGTCAACTACGCCGGTTTGTTGAATCTGGGGTTCATCGCTTTTTTCGGCGTCGGTGCTTACACCTATGCTGTGCTTAACCGGGAGTTCGGACTGCCGTTTTTCGCCGCCTTGCCCCTGGGAGCTGTTGCCGCAGCAACGCTAGGATTTGTCATCGGCTTCCCTACATTGCGCGTGCGCGGAGACTACCTCGCATTGGTCACCTTGGGATTTGGCGAGATTGTGCGGATCATCCTGCTCAATATCTGGGGGCCCCACGGCATTGCCGGCATCTCGCCTCCGGCGCCGGCGAACCTCATCGGGGGAGGCGAGAACTTTGCGGTCCTCTTCTACTGGGTGAGCCTCGCACCCGTTCCAATCGCGCTCCTGGTCCTGCATCGGATCGACCGTTCACGAGTTGCGTGCCGCTGGTTCGCTCTGCGGGACAATGAGACGGCCGCCAAAGCATGCGGGATCAACCCATTCCGATCGCTGCTCTTGGCTGCCGTGATCGGCACGGTTTTCGCTGGAGTCGCTGGGGTGATATTCGCCGGGGTGCAGCGCTACGTCAGCCCGGCATCCTTTGTTCTCGATGAATCAATCCTTGTCCTCTGCATAGTAGTCATCGCGGGCGGCCGTTCACTTTGGAGGCTGCTTCTCGCCACAGCCTTGCTGACTTTTCTGCCGGAAATACTCCGAGGCATGGCCGACTATCGGATGTTGATCTTCGGGGCGGCCTTGGCCGCCTACGTCCTGTTCGAGGAGAGATGGAGGACGCGCGCAAGGCCAACTCCGAAGATGGATCAGCCAGCGACGCCCAACGTTCCCGATGCAGGCGCCCCCCATGAGCTGCCACGATTCCTGGCATCTCCTTCCGCTGCAACATCCGTTCGGCTCGAGATCCGGAACCTCTCGAAGCAGTTCGACGGTGTCGCAGCCCTTGATGGCATCTCCATCGCCTTGGACTTTGACAGGTCTATCATCGGGCTTATCGGCCCAAACGGCGCCGGGAAGACCACGCTATTCAACTGCATTTCAGGAGAAGTCCGACCAAGCTCGGGCGAGATTGTATTTCCCGGTTTGCCGGCAAGGCACCTGCCCCATCACGCCGCAAGGTCTGGGATCGGCAGGACGTTTCAAACCCCGAACCTCTTCCAAAGCATGAGCGTTCGGGAGAATGTCGTCATGGGAGCAATTTCGGGACGTCTGCCGTTGCCAGAAGAGCAGATCGACGAGTTGCTCGTCCACTGTGGGCTTTCGCGGGTGGCCGATTCAGGTGTCGCTGCCTTGCCGCTCGGCACCCAGCGCCTCATCGAACTTGCCCGCGCCGTAGCCCTTCAACCTCGGCTTCTGCTCCTCGATGAGATAGCCGCCGGGCTCAGCACGAGCGAGAAACAGGCTCTTACCGACACGATCAGGCGTCTGGCCAAAGACGGGCACCTGAACTTCCTCATCGTCGAGCATGATATGGACTTCATTCTGCCTTTGGCGGAGCACATCATCGTCCTCGACGCCGGCCGCCTGCTCGCGCAAGGCAGCCCAAGGGAGATCTCCAACGATCCTGCGGTGATCAACGCTTACCTGGGAGGGCATCATGCCGCTGCTTGAGGTGCGAGGTCTTTCCGTCCGGCACGGCGGCATCCGGGCTGTCGAATCTGTCGATCTTGTCATCGAAGAGGGTGAAGCCGTCGTCTTGATCGGGGCTAACGGCGCGGGCAAAAGTTCGTTGCTCCGTGCGCTCCTTGGCCTCTGCCCGGCTTCTTTTGAAGTCATGCGATTCAATGGGGCCGACCTGGCCGACCTCGATACCCGGCAACGGTTGACTTTGGGCCTGTCGCTCGTCCCGGAGGCCAAGGCTTTGTTCTCAGGCATGACTGTCGAGGACAACCTCAAGCTTGGCCTTTTTCTGCGAAAAGCCGAAGCGGGCTTTACCGATGCATGGGAGAGAGCGGCCGGCCTGTTTCCCGCCTTGAAGGGCAAATGCCGTCAACGAGCAGGCACCCTGAGCGGGGGAGAACAGCAAATGGTCGCCATAGCGCGTGCCTTGATGCAGAAACCCCGCTTGCTTTGCCTCGACGAGCCTTCGCTTGGCCTCGGCCCCAAGGTCGTGGATGCTCTTTATGGCGCGCTGGATGAGCTGAAAAAACAGGGTGTTTCCTTGCTGCTGGTCGAGCAGCAGGCACGCCGAGCACTCGAATTCGGAAACCGTGGCTACGTTCTGCACCTGGGCAGAGAAAAGGCTGAAGGAACGTGCGCTTCGCTCCTCTGCAACGAATATGTGAGAGGAGCCTACCTCCAAAGAGGAAGCCAATGAAACGAAAGCCGGATGACTATGATCAATTCGCGGGATTCTACGATCTCGCTTACGACACTGGTTTCGATGGGGCCGACATCAGCTTTTATTCGCAGCTTGCACGCCGGCACCGCTGCGACGTTTTGGAGATGGGGTGTGGAACCGGCCGAGTCGGCATTGCCCTGGCCTTGCGAGGCGTCAAATCCACCGGAATCGACATCTCGCGAAAGATGCTGCGTCTCGCCCGCGCGAAAGCAGTAAAAGAACTCCGACCGCAGCAACGGAAACTCGTCCGCTTTCGTTTCGGCGACATGTGTCGCGGAGTTCGCCGGGGGCAAGTCGGCCTGATTGTCTTCCCGTACTCCTCGTTGCTCGAACTTCGTTCAGGCAGGCAGGTGGCCCTTGCGGTCAAACACGCATTCCGCGCTTTGCGGCCAGGCGGCACCTTGGTGGTGGACAATTTCCTCTACGGCCGCTGCGCTCCAGATCGCCCCAACGCCGTACTGCGCCAGGGACGAGTCTGCCCATTGGGAGACGGACTCAAGGTTCGGTTCTCTGAAACTGACTGGCGTGATGCGACCGCCCACACAACCGAGCGGTGGCTTTATGCGGATGTTTTTGACTCGAGAGGCATTACGGTGGAGCGAAAAACATGGCTGATTCAGAGAATGTATGTCGAACCGGCGCGGATGCGCCGGATCCTCCTAAAGACGGGATTCCAGAACAAGGACATTAAGCTTTTGGGAGCCTTCGATGAGCCTGTCCCTGTTGGTCACCCATGCTTTCGTCAGAAGAGCCACCCTCTTTACCGCAAAGCCCGCCAGGTCTGGACATGCACGAAGGGATTCCCATGACCCCCTTCAGCCATTTCTGTTCTCCTCAACTCCAAAGCAAATGGTCTGCTCTGGCGGCGGGCCACCCCGTCGCCCGGATGTGCCTGCTCCTACGACTGCATGGAAATCCTCGCGCGCAAAGGCCTCGCAACCACCTCATAGAGTTGAATCTGCACCTACCCCAGACCGAAGGCCGAAACCATAGCATGAATTCGCCGACTGTTGGAGCTGTCTCATCAAGTGCGCTGCACACGAAGGAATGTTGATATGGCAACTGACAAACTCTACCTCGCGGACGCCTACTGCTTCGCAAATGACGCTGAAGTGATTGAGGTCGTGGGGCACGACATCGTGCTGAGCGCGACCTGCTTTTTTCCCGGAGGAGGCGGCCAGCCGCCAGATTCAGGTGCGATTTCGATTTTGTCGGGTCCGGAGATTCGCGTGGAACGGTGCTCCAAGACGGCAGACGGACGTATTGTCCACCATCTGGCCGGGGAACCGTCACTTGCGGCAGTCGGCCAGCGATGTCGAGTACGTTTGGACGCGGAACGGCGCATGGGAATCATGCGGTACCACACGGCACTTCACGTTTTCAACACGGTCATGCTGCGGGCGTTCGACGGCTGGATCACCGGCGCCGCTATGGAGGCCGATCACGCCCATCTCGACTTCAAAGTGGAGGGTTACACCGAGGAAATGCGTGCTCGGTTGGAAGGCGAAGTGAACGATGTCTTGTCGCGGAATCTGCCGATCCGCGACTACTACATATCGGAGGGGGAATTTCGGTCTCGCCAGGACCTTCTGAGGACGCTGGAAGCCGCCCCGCCTATTGACAACGGCCGGCTTCGGGTGGTGGAGATCACGGGTTTCGAGGCGCAGGCGTGTGGAGGAACACATGTGCGAAACACGTCTGAGGTCGGCCGTTTGGCCATCACCAAGGTGAAAAGCAAGGGACGTATCAACCGTCGGTTTTATGTCGCGTTGACACTCCCCAATCGGTTAGGTCCGAAAGGGGTATGAGAACCGTTTTGATCGTGGACGACGAGCTCTGCAAGCCGGCCAACGCCGAGCATTTCCAGCGCGAATTTCCTTTGGACGGCGTGGAATACCGCTTTGGGGGAACCGGAGAAGAGATGTTCCAGATTCTTGATGAAGATGAAAACGGTGTCTGCGCGGTCCTTCTCGACATTCGATTCGAGGGTGCGGGAAACGAACACGGTTTGAAGCTACTCGAGGAGTTGCACGAGAAAGGTTACGCCATCCCGGTCATCATGATGAGTTCGCTCTCCGAAGCGGACACGATCATCCGCGCTTGGGATCTGGGTGCAGAGTCATACATCCTCAAGTGGGCGACGAACAAGCACTTCGGTACCGATCTTCGGAACAAGATCCTCAAGCACGCCCGCGATTTCAAGCCCGCATCCCGGGATCTCATAGAACACAAGAGAAACCGACTCGATTTACGTGCCCGCGAGGTATTGAAGTCTCTTGGCGACGTCACGTTTGGCGATATAGTTGCGCAGGCGCGATTGTTCAGGGAGGGAATAGGGGGCGCGTTCCTGAACAGGATTCCGTTTAGCGAGGGATTCCAGAACTACGTGCAGGGTTGGAACGAAACCGACGAGGTCATTCGGGAAGCTGAAGCCAATCACCGCCTCTTGTACCTCAACATGGACTTCGGAGACGGTTGCTTTCTCCGTTGCCCGCACTGCTTCACAATGGAAGGGGAGATTGACGCACGGGGCCGCCAGCAGATTTCCTTCGGGCGCGTCAAGGAGACGATCCTTGAGGCCAAAGATCTCGGTTTGCGATGTGTGCGAATTCTCGGCAGGGGTGAGCCGACGCAGTGGATCGCCAATCCCACTAAAAGCACCGGCTTGCAGCCCAAACCGGGTGAGGACTTGATTGATTTTGTGCAATTCCTGCACGAGAACGGCATCGTTCCGCTCATGTTCACACGCGGCTACATCTTGGGTGACCAAAGGTTTATCGAAAGCAGTTTTGGCGGAGCCCACGGAGTGCAGTCAGGAGATGACCTGGTCCGCCTTTTGGCCGACAACGGCGTTTCGCTTTTCCTTGGTGTATCCTCCATTTTCCCAGAGGTGAATGACGAGATGGTTGGCCGTCCGAAAAAGGAGCGGTACAACTATGATGACGTCTGCCGCCGGGCGTTGCGACTTGCCATTTCCCAGGGGTTGAATCGGCCGAACCCGACACGGCTGGCGGTGGAGATGCCGATCACGAACCTTAACATCGCGGAGATGGCTGTTCGCTATGTTCTGTTCCAATGCATGAATATCAGCCCGTGTACGAACGTCTACATGGTCACCGGACGGGCGATGACCTATGGATTGGGGGAGATCACGGATCCTCCTCAGGGCCAGTTCATGGAGCGCTATGCCATGGTCCTCCAGTTTGCGCGGAACATGGGAATCAACCTGAAGATCGGACCGTACGCTGGTACGAAGGAATGCCACGACGTCAGCCGCTTTACCCGAGCGTTGGACCTGCTCGGACTTGAGCCCGCCGGGTCGAGTGAGCCAACCGGTGATCGCATGTGCTTGTAACAGCAAGTTCCCGACTACGCGGATCGAACGCCTGACGTACGCGATCCTTTCTTGCGAAGCGCGCCAGTCGTAGGCCCCATTCCACAGTTGCGTCAGCCGCTGTGCAGCTTGTTCCTTCGCAAACTTCCCTTTGCTTTTGGTTCTTAAGGCCCATTTTGCGAAGTGACCTCGCCATGCATTGAAATCCGAATCGGCAAAACTCCATGAGGGCTCCTTTGGTTGGGCCTGGAGGAGGCGGGACTGAAGAGCCTCAAGTCGGCCGCTCACCTCCTCGAGAAAACAAACTGTGTTGCGCGCCGAGATTCGACCTCGTTCGAGGCTGCTGGGATTCGAAAAAGCGCCCAGCCAGGTTACCTTGAGTCGTTCTTTCAACAGGGACACCCAAGCATCGGTCTTGGCCGTGACTCTGGACTTGAAATTCTGCTCGATCCCTGCGGAGGACGTCCTGAGGGAATTCCTGAACCCGTCGAAGTCCCCAATGTTTTCGAGTGCCGCCATGAATCTCGGCGCCTGCCGCTTGAGATCCTGCCCATCGGGGCCTGCGAGCAGCTGTTGAGATTCCAAGTCGTCAAAGTGATGCTCACGGGAAAACTTCGCGGTCGTCTCCTCGACGAAACGGTTTTGGTCCTGCGGGTTGGAATGCCGGTGCTCAAACGCTGCCTCAATGGCGTCCGCCATGATCTTGGACAGGAGGTAGTCTTGTATCTCCTTGAGTGGTACGACCAACTTGAACCGGCCCAAGCGATTAAACCGGGGGCTTTCCGTCGCCTTTGAGCGACTGTGGGTCCACACGCCAAGCTTGTCTTCGAAATTGATTCCGAACGATGAGAACTGGGTGAGAAGATTCTCGTCGGTAAAGAAGTCGGAGAAATAGTCGGCAACGAACTCGTACGTTTCCTCGTCAGAGCGGAGGCCGCGCCTGTCATTGGTCGTTCCTTCGATGATGTAGCAATCGTCAAGCGGTGGTCGATTGCCCCCGAACTGCTTCACCGGATCCTGCCCGTTCCACCACGCCTCATATTGGACGATTTCTTGCCCCAGAACTGCAGGCTGCCCCCAAAAATCGATCTCCGCCAAAGAGGCCATCGTATTCTGCCGCATAGCATCCGCATAGTCCTTCGCGAAACTCTTGGTCTTGCTCTGGCTGAGTACTTGGTCGGTGAGCACAATACCGGTCAGGCGGTTTAGCGGAAGGCGGCCCGCACTCTGCCCTTCGGTGGTGAATACGCTCCGCACCAAGTAAGCTACGTCGAGCAAAAGCCCGCTCCCGGTTCCGCCGGCGGCACCGGCGAAAACGATGACATGCGCGCCGCCAGATTCCAAAATAATGCTTTTTTCTTCATTTTTGTTAATGTCCATTCCCCGCCGAAGAGTCATGAGGTATTCCTTCAAGCGCATAACGCCCTTGTCGCCTTGATAGAACCTCATGAAAGCTTGAAAAAGGAGTCTGCCATTGACGCGGTCCTGACCGCAGCCATCCACAAAAGAAGGCGAATTGACGGCGCGGCCACCGTGCCAATTGCGATAAAAGATGGCATCGGGTTCGTCTTTCGGTAGATTCTCTAGAGCTTGCACAAGCCGGTCGGTGCCCTCCGCCAGATCGATGGCGCTGAGGCCGAAATACTCATTCATGTTCCCTATGCCGGTATCCTTTGTTCGGCGGCTATCAATGCCAATGACTGGCAGCCTTCTTTTTGCAGCCAAGGGCAGAGAGGTAGCTTGGATACGCTCGTATAAGCGGGTGCAGATCCTGCAGCCCGTTCCTCCGAGGCCAATGAAGATAGTGGGACGTACTTTGACCGGTAATGATGCCTCTTTCATGGTAAGAAAAGATTGGCGGACGATCTAGCGGTTGAACGAGTTTTGAAGCTGCGGTTGGGCCTATATCAATGGGGCAGTGTCATCCTCAATCGTAAGCGTCAATTCGCCGCCGCTGGTGGCCTTGATCTTGGTGCTCACAGGGGGGTATTGCGTCAAATCGGCGCCCTTCTCGTAGGTATCTGTTCCAACAGATATCTGGGTCGAGGCCTTTATCCGGCAACTACCATCGCCCTTCGGCGAAAGCATGGCAATACATGCTTCCGTTGCTCCCGGGACATCGACCGAACCGCCGGCCGACCCCATTCCAAGGCAAGCCTCGATGACTGGCAGGAAGATGCGCTTGAAAGACGAAAACCGGCCAAGGAGGCATCCCGCCAGAGATCTGGAGTCCCCACCTCCAAGGTCCAAAGTCATGAGTTCCGCTTTCTTCCGAGCCTTTGCCGTGAGGAGTGGCACGCAAACAAAGATCCACAATGCCAAAAGAAGGGCGAAAATCAAAAGCGGAATCACCCATGCTGGCAACGGCTTGGCCGGAGCGATGACATTAATGATTATACTTTCGGCATTGACGGATTTCCTGCCCGTGACCGTTGTCACTTCGAGGCGCGGAGTGTAAATGCCTTCCCGCGCATATTCGTGACGCGGGTTCCTTAAGTCGCTTCTTGATCCGTCGCCAAAGTCCCATGCGTAGGATGCAACGCGCCCTTCCGATTTGTCCGTAAACGAGACCATCAAGGGAGCGCGACCCTTTTCGCGGTCGACGGAGAAGCGTGCGACGGCCAAACCTGGATCCGTTCCGAATACCTTTGCAGCGTACCGAGCAACGCCGCCTTCCGTCTCCGCGACATGAACAATCTCAAAGACCCCTGCTGATGGAATGATCCAGGCAAAGGAGTCGGCCGCATCAGAGACCGACACTCCATTGACCGTCCAAGAACTCGTTGCAGCGGCGTCTGCACGGGACCAGGTCACTTGAATCTTGTCGCCCACATCGCCATGGTCTGCGGAAAGGAGGAATTGCGCATTTGGAGGCGGCAGGTAGGCCTGCAAGGTGAGGGCCGTTTGCTTGGCTTCAGTACCGCGACTTGCTTCCAGTGAAAACTCATAACGACCGGGCGTGTTGAAACAGAAATCTGGCGATCGTTGATCCGAAAAGGGTTTGCCGTTCACGGACCATTTGAACGCAGTTGGATCACCGCTGCACGTCTCGATCAGGCTGATAGTGTCACCGACAATGAGCTTTCGGTCAGGGACCGTGCGGAAGCCGACGACAAGCGGCGGCTCAAAAGAGACCACAACAGATGATGTGGCGGCGGCAGTTCCCCCAGGCCCAGTCGCAGAAAGCGCGACCGTGTAGGTTCCAGGTGAACCATAAGCATGCATCGCGAGAGGTTTTCCGGCGTCGCCAGTTCCATCGCCAAATGTCCATTGCAGCGTCTTCCACGGACCTCCGCTGTCGATCTTCGCAAATGACACCTGCTGACCGACCTTGGCGGAAGTCGGCGACACATAAAACACCGCTTTGGGTGGGATCGCGATGACAATGTCGCTCGGGGTAGGAGCCGATTTGACAACGACATAATCGGGCGGACGGTCAGTGGGATGGTATTCGCCTAGCGCAATGAGCGTAACAAAAGATTCCGGCTGCTCTCGTTTAAGTGCGCCATATGAGCGGTCGAGTTCAGCCCAACTCTTGATCTGGCCTCTGTTATTGTCGCCGTCGGAAAAGACATAGATATGGATTTGTTGGAAGCTCCGCGCCAGCGACCGGCACTCCTCCTCAACCAGTGCAAGGGTGTCAAAGAGCCTCGTGTTTCCTGTCGGCTTAAAGAAACGTGTCACATGTGCTTTGAACTCTCGTTTCTCCGTCGAGCCGAGGCGATCCCATGCTCCCCGACCAAAGGTGTCATCGTTAAAAAAGACGATCCGTACCGCGACCTGTGTCTCGTCCTGTGCGTCGACGAACTCGAGTAGCTTCTCTGTGAGCGGCTTGTCGGTGCCCCTTTCTTTCATCGAGCCCGATGTATCGATTACGAAGTAGATCAGAATCCGCTGTTGGCGTTCGGAAACGGTCTGAGCGTGTATCGCCGTATGAAACCCGATACAAGTGGCTATTAGGAACGCGATTAGGGTAGACGAAACGCGCATAGCGTAATTCATTGGGATTTCTTAATCAGTGCATTTTAACTCGTCAACGACGATTCCCTTGCCGGGGAATAGAAGAGGATTCTAGGTCGCACAGGCGCGGGATTGGGAGGCAGGTCAGGTGAGGGTTGCCAAGAGACCCCATTTCGAAATCAAAGTTCACCGGAGGTGGATATCATGCTTCCAGACATCTGAGACGGGAACTTCGCCCCGCAGTTCTTCCCTGACCTGCATCCACAACCTGCCGAGGTAATTCTGGCCGTTTCCGTCGGGGCCGTTGCCCCAGAAGTTGTCTTTGGGCGATTGTTCGACCAGCGCCGCGTCACCGCTATCGATGAGGGTTTTCTTGACGTCCGCGTGTTGGTTGGCCTTTGCGCGGAGCGCCGTGAGCATGACCGCGAGCTTTATCTCATGCCAGTCTGCCCGAACGTGGTCCGCCATGGCGCGGGCACGGTGGGCCGCGTCGTATGCGGTGGCTGCCGTAGCGATCTGGTCTTGGACGCTCACATCCGTGAACTTCTGCGCCTGATAGAAATGTTCGGAGGTCGCCCAGACCACACCTGCGATCTCGATCGGCGTCGGGGCGAAATTGGGTAGACAGCGATAGGGACCGCGCAACTTGGAGAAATAGATCACTTCTGGCATTGGCGTTAGCGGGGTCTATGCGAATGATTCCAACAAGAGGGTCTGGGACAGTTGTCCGCGGCATTCAAGCGTGAGCCTCTTGCATCATGTTTGTGCAAACAGAACCGAACTTCGGCGAAACTTGTGTGGCCAGCGCACTTTCGCTTCGGTGGCTTCGGCACCTCCCGAACGATCTTCAACGGACCAAGTGCAGGGACAGTCTTCTCAGGGCGCTGGTCGTCAGAAGCCAGATCTTGGGCCGGCACGGTTGAGAGGTGCTCGATTAGACTGGATTCGCCGAGAGCAGAACTCAGGTTTCCCGGTACCTTGGCGCAGCGTGGCTTGGTTTGTGGCGGGATCCGTCGTCGGTGCTGCGATCTGTCTTCTTGATGGTCACACTGCGATTTGGTCACCACGAGCAGCGCCCCGTCAACCGAGCGTTCATTCGGTGCCTTCGCCCGCCGCGGCAAGTGGCGGCGCGGGCGTTTTTCTGGAGAACTATACGATGGCCATCCTGAACCATGTAGTGGTTGATCGTAGTTTTGGGCTTTCGCTTGCTGAGGAGCTCTCATTGGTGGAACTGCTGGCGCCGGCGCTAAACGGAGATAATCCGGCGCCATATCTCGATGCCCTTTGGGATTCGGCCGGCGGAAATGATAGCGATGGGACCCTCGGGTGTGCGATCCAGTTGCTCTCGGCACACGACTTCAACGCATGTCTGCTCTGGATTGACGGGAAGAACCTCTCATGGGGAGGCCGGTACAGACTTCGAGGCTTAGTCCTTGATGGATTTGCTTCTGCCGACCCCAAGGCCGCAGCACGCGTCAGCGAGGGGCTGCCATCAGGAGAGGAAAAGGGCTCCATGATGTACGCGGTTTTGCAGCGATGGGGAGAAACCGACCCCAGAGCCGCTGCAGCTTGGCTGCAAACACTCAAATCCACCCAGATACCGGACCTAGCCCGGGAGGCATTCCTGGAGCAATGGATGGCACGGGATCCAACCCATATTCAGGACGCCCTAGCACTGGCCGGATCGCTGGAAGAGAAGGCTCACTGTATCGACACCTGGGGAAAATCAATGGCCCTCCGAGACCTCGGCGCCGCGCTGAACTCGGCCAATGCGATCGCGGCAGGCGATCCCGAGTTGGGACAGCATGCATGGAATGCTGTATTCGCCGAATTGGCGAAGCTCGATCCCGCCTCGGCTATGTCGCTTGCAGCCCGCCTGCCCGAAGCGTCAGCGGAATACACCCCAAAATGCGAGCGGCGGCGGGAAAACCGTGCAATCCTGGCGGAATGAAAACCGTGCAGACGTTAGTATCAGAACGCCCTAAAGGTGAGGAAGAAGAGATTTTTTGTTGAATGGGTGAAGAAGATCACG
>Ga0182027_10008212_pt1 | contig 15238 bp, 13 predicted proteins | sample 712E1DmetaG_FD_121300 | JGI IMG/M metagenome (GOLD analysis project Ga0182027, IMG submission 121300) | Permafrost microbial communities from Stordalen Mire, Sweden - 712E1D metaG (Illumina Assembly) | ecosystem: Environmental > Terrestrial > Soil > Wetlands > Permafrost | place: Sweden... | reverse complement strand
TTGCCCGCTGGCGGCGTTGCTCGTTCGTTGCAGATCGCTGCGGATATGCGCCTCACGAGCGCCTTGCCAGCGGCCAAAATTCCTGCGCCATAGTTGCTCATCTTATTTTCTCGCGATGCCTAAATGCCGGTGATGGAACAAAAGCCGGGCCGCTATTGGGGCGTCTTCAGCCGGAAAATGTGCGATTATGCGGGGTGACGTGTTTACGTGTTTATGACGTGTTTACGCAGATGAGAGTGTCAGCGAGTCGGTGCAGTTAATGGGAAATCCATGCGCAAAAGATAGAGATCAGGCACAGTGGGAGGTAACCGGCATTGATTACTGCGAGATCAACGGTTGTCGGAATCGGGCGACGAACACGAATCATCGCGAAGCCCGCCCAAAAGCCAACCGCGGCGTAAAAGCAGAGCGCGAATACAACACCTCCATCGAGAATCATGCTGGCGAACGCCAGGATCAAAAACTGTTGAATCAGCGCAGATCGGATCGCCTGCTGATACGAGTGTGGGGGGCCTATGCTGCGCTGTTTAAGCATCACGTCACGCAATAATGTGAGTGAAAGCCTCATGTCTCATTTGGCAGTATCTGAATGCGTTCTTGTGTAGTCGTGGCTTGCACAATAGCACTTGCCAGGTTGGCGCGGCAAGTGTTAAAACTCAAACATTGTGCGATTGCCGCCCCTCGCGGCGGCGGAGAGGGAGTGATGGCAGAGTCTGATTTTTGCTCCTCCGCGACAGCGGAAAACAACATTGACACCCCATAAGCCGCCTTTCCTCGCTGCCTTCAACTCCCTGGTGGTGATGGCGGTGGATTCCATGTTGCGAAGGGGTGTTTGCACACGGCCACCGGGCGCAAGCTGGAATCCAGCGACTTCACGACCAGGCTGATCTGAGGGGCGACGGTCCGAGTCTGTGACGTTTGAGGTACGCTGAGATGCCGAAAAACGGCAACAAAAGCACCAGAGTTGGCGCCAACATCCTCTTGATGGTGGTGGTCGCCTTTATCGTTGGCCTGTCCATCTCAGATCATAGCTGTGACTTTTCCCCGTGAAATCGAGTTTCGGCTCGACGGAGTCTCGCCCTACCACCAACGACTGACGAATTACGAAAAAAAACGGTTTGCTTTTGGGCGGGAATATGGTAGAAAAACAGGCCGTTCCCACGCGGGGCGGCAAGAGCATTTTTTAAAAATTTATGTCACAACATCGAAGTCTGCGCGCTGCAACCACCTCCGGCGCCAAGCGCAACGTCTTGAAACGCTTTGAACGCGTCGAGATCCTCAAGAAACGCGGCCAGTGGAAAACCGGAGATCGGGTGACGGGCCTGCGCAAGACCAAAGCGGACGTCTGATCGCATTGCGGATGGCGGACCTGGAATTGGCCGGCTCGGCCCTCTCCTTTCCAATCCGCATTCCATCCACAACGCGAACTCCGCGATTGTTTTGTGGTTCGCTTGCAAAAAATTCTGGCCCAGGCGGGCCTCGCATCCCGGCGGGCCAGCGAACGGATCATCGCGGCCGGCCGGGTGACGGTGAACGGACAAGTGGTGACGGAAATGGGCGTGAAAGTGGAGCCGGGCCGGGACAAGGTGGCGGTGGATGGGCGGGCGGTGGGACGCAAAAGCAAGCTCTACATCGCGTTGCACAAACCGCGCGGGTATATCTGTTCGCGGGCGCCGGAGGAGGACCGCAACCGCATCGGCGATCTGCTGCCCAAGGAATGGAGCGGGTTGTTTTCGGTGGGGCGCCTGGATTACCAAAGCGAAGGGCTGATTTTTTTGACCAACGACGGCGATTTTTGCTTGAAATTATCTCATCCGCGTTATCGCATTCCCAAGACCTACGTGGCCACAATCGAAGGCCGGGTGCAACCGGAGACGTTGAAGAGATTTACGCATGGCATCGTGAGCGCGGGAGAGAAATTACAGGCGGACCGCGCGCGGCTGATCTCGGCCAACAATACGAGCAGCACGGTGGAGTTGGAGTTGACGGAAGGAAAGAACCGGGAGGTGCGGCGGCTGTTCGAGGCGGAGAACCTGAGCGTGCGGCGATTGCGGCGGGTGCAGATCGGACCGATCAAGCTGGGGGAGTTGCCCGCGGGCAAATGGCGGGCATTGACAGAACCGGAGATTAAATCTCTACTTCATAATATATGAAACCGAACCGATGGCTTTTGTGCGGGCTGGCCGGGATGGCCGCCGCCGCTGTTTTGGCCCAAGATTCCAAGGCGCCCGCCTCGGCCCGAAAAGAACCGGGCGTCCTCGCCAAGGACGTCGTGCTGGACCCACCCGCCACCGCCACCGTAACGCAAGAGGCCCTCAATGTGCGCGCACAACCCTCCTTCGCCGGGGAAGTGGTTGCGCACGTCAGCCGCGGGCAGACGGTGACGGTCCTGGAACAAATCACGCTGGGCAAGCCCAAGTTGAATGAGCCGAAGGATTGGTCGCGCATCGCCTTGCCGACCAACGCGGCGGCTTGGGTGTTTGCCGATTATGTTGACAGCAAGACGATGACCGTCTCGGCGCTCCACCTCAGTGTGCGGGGCGGTCCGGGCGAAAACTACAGCCGGCTGGCGGTGCTGGAAAAGGGAACCCCGGTGAAGGAAGTCCGCCGGGCCAAGGGCTGGATTCAAATTGAACCTCCGCCCAACGCCTACGGTTTTGTCGCCTCCGAATATCTGACGTTGCAGGCCCCAGCCGCTCCGGCGCCCGCGGCGTTGGCTGCGGTTGAACCGGCGGCAATCACGCCAATCGCGGCGGCCGCACCCGAGCCGGTGGCTCCGCCCGTGGCCGCCCCGCCTCCCCCGCCGGAGCCGGTCGCGCCCGTGCCGACCAATTCCACCCCGCCCGTGGCCGCGGTGCCCGTGGCGGCGGTTCCTGTGGCCGCCGAAGCTGCGCCGGCCTCCCCTCCGCCCGCCGAACCGGCGGTGGCCAGCGCCAAGCCGCGCATCGTGACGCGCGAAGGTTTCGTGCGCAAGGCGTTGAACATCCAGGCGCCGACCGATTATGGACTCTACGACATCCAATCCGGGGAACTGACGGAGTACCTCCAGCCCAATGACAAGAAATTCAAAATGTACCTTGGCACCCGAGTCTCGGTGACCGGGCCGGAATTGCTGGACCAGCGCTGGCCAAAAACGCCGATACTTCAGGTTCAAACCGTGGACCTCATGCCTTGATGCCTGCGGCCAACATCATTGATGGCCGGGCAATCGCGGAACAAATTCATCAGGAGACCGCCCGGCGCGTGTCCGCTCTCAAAGCGCGCGGAATCCAGCCGGGCCTGGTCTTTGTCCGGGTGGGGGAGGACCCGGCCTCGCGGGTCTATGTTGGGATGAAGGAAAAGACCAGCGCGCGGCTGGGCATTTCCTCCCACACTTGCGCGCTGGCGGAAAGCACGCCGGAAAAGGAACTGCTTACTTTGTTGGCGCGCCTCAGCGCGGACAGCCATGTCCACGGCATCCTGGTGCAGTCGCCCCTGCCGGCGCATATTTGCGCAACCAAAATTTATGCCGCCGTCCTCCCGGAGAAAGACGTGGATGGATTTCATCCCGTCAACGTCGGAAAGCTGCTGCTCGGCGCGGAGGACGGTTTCCGCCCCTGCACGCCGGCGGGCATACACGAGTTGTTGATCCGGTCCGGGGTGGCGATCGCCGGGGCGGAAGTGGTGGTGCTGGGCCGGGGCAACATCGTGGGCAAACCGATGGCGGCAATCCTGCTGCAAAAAGCCAGACACGCCAACGCGACCGTCACCGTCTGCCATTCGCAAACGCGCGATCTGGCCGGCCATTGCCGACGGGCGGACATTTTGATTGCCGCGATGGGCGTGCCGGAATTTGTCAACGCCGGCATGGTCAAACCCGGCGCGGTGGTGATTGATGTGGGAGTCAACCGCGTGCCGGATCCCGCCGCCAAAGGCGGCTCGCGCCTGGTGGGGGACGTTGATTTTGCCGCGGTCCAGCCCATCGCGGGCAAGATCACCCCCAACCCCGGCGGGGTCGGCCCCATGACCATCGCCATGCTGCTGCAAAACACCGTGCGCGCCGCCGAAATGGCCGCGGCTGGCCGCGCGCCCGCCAATACTTATATATGACGCCATCCCGAATTCTGCCCGACTTGCAATGCTCGCTCCTCTGCGAGGAAGTGCGCCAGGAAATCAACGGCAGCTTCCTGCTCATCGGCGTATTTCATTTCGTGCGCGTGCCGGAAGTGCCCGTGACCGCGCCCCGCCTCTGCCTCTTCAACCGCTGGACGGCGGGCTTTGGACAGTTCGTCGAGACGGTGCGCCTGATCGCGCCGGACCAGGTGACAGTGCTGCGCAAGCACGAATCCAAGTTCGAACTGAAAGATGTCACGCTCCACGCCGTCAATGTGGTGATGATGGGCCAGGTGAAATTTGAAACGGCCGGGCCTTATTACGTGGAGGTGCTGGTGGATGATGTGATGAAGATCCGCTTTCCGCTGGTCATCCACCATGTCCCCCCGCCGACGCCGCCTCCGGAAGGCAAAGGCTGAGGGGCGACCCGTGCGACTGCCAGGAGCGAGCCAAAACGGCCATTCGCGCGGATCACCCGAATCATTAACGATATGCTTGCAGGCTCACCCAAAAGGTGGGCCGGTTTTGGACGAAAGATTCCGTCGGCGAGACGCCGACGGATGCGACCGAGACGGTCGCGCTCCCCAAAACTCGCTAAGGAATCGCGCGGGTCAGGGAGCGTCCAGAGGGTGCTTTCCGGCGGCCCGAATCCAGACTTTTGCTTCCTCGGGGCGAACGGTCCCGCCGAGCCGGTTGAGCTTGGCCGCCAGGTCCGCGGGATTCTGCTTTGCCAGATCCTGGAAGCGGGTGATCTTCAGTTTCTCCAGCGCCAGTGCGTTGGCCAGTCCGATGCCTTTGAGTTCGCCCAGGCGCGCGATTTGGCGCATGCGCGCCCAGAGCGCGGGGTCAATTTCGGGCGGCCGGTCTTTGAGCTTCAGAAATTGATGACCCTGCAAGGCTGCGACGCCTTGAGTGCCAAGGGCGGAGTGAAAAAACCAGTCCACCGGCGCGGAGAAGGAAGCAATAGTTGACACAGTGGCCAGGCCGGCGAAGAAGATGCCCACGGGCAGCAGCAGCGCACAGGCGGCGACCCCCCAGGCCGGCAGGCCGCAGCGCGCCCGGTTCTCCGCCGCGCTGAGTTCCCAATTGCGGCCGTGGCGAAAGAAGCTCAGCAAATTGACCAGGGCGTAGCATTCCAAGGCAAAGGGCGGAAAGCCCAGAAAACCCAGGACCGGCATCTCCCCGATTTTCCATTCGTCATAGAAGGGGACCGAATAAATCCACTTGGTGCGCGCCCCGAGGTTCCAGCCCTCCCAAAGCCCCCCGCAGACCAGTCCAGCCACCAAGAGCGCCACCAACCGGGTGTTGTCCCCCGAGGCCAATTGGCCCAGCAAACTGCGTCCCACCTGGGTCCGTTCAGTTCTTCCCAGCCAGTAACAAATTGGATCGGCCAGAAAATAGGCAAATCCCCATGCCATGCAGCCGCAAGATTTTGGGCAAACCAGCAGCAAAACCAGCATGGCCGCCCCGATGAGCATTTGGATGGCAATATTCCAGCCGGGCGCCGGAAAGGGCCGTCCTGTGATTTTGCCCCCGGGCGCCCACTTCTCGATCAGCCCAACCACCAACTCGGTGGTCTCAAAAATTCCGGGCAGCACCGAGCCGAAGGCAAGAACCAGATAGATCAGACCCACCGAAAAAGTGCAGGGCGCCATGACGTAATACCAGTTCTGGATGCGAAGGTTCACCATTTCGAACAGCAGCCAGAGGGGAACCGACCAGATGGAGAGAACGAGGAATTCCCTTGGGCGATCGCGCAAGAGGGAGGTTCCCCGCAGCCTGAAGACCGCAAAATCCGCCACAAAAATGTAAGACCACCAGAGAAAACAATAGATCGAAGAGTAGAAAGGCTCAATTTTTGCGGCGAGCCAGTAATGCGAGAGCGGCAATCCGATGGCGCCTATGATCCAGGCAAGGCGGTACATGCGGGCAGCGTCGCTGATTTTTCAGGCCCTGGCAAGGCGGAAGGCCCAAGAAGAGTTTCGGGCATTGACATTATCCGATTCTGATGGTTGCTTAGCAAAATATGCGCATGAAAATGAAGAATTTTGCACTTCCAGTCGTTTTGGCGGTCTTGGCCAGCCTCCCGGCGCGCGGCGCGGATTGGACGCAATACCGCGGTCCCAATCACGACGGGACCAGCCCGGAAAAAATCCCGGTCAAATGGCCGGAAAGCGGCCTGCGCCAGATTTGGAGGACGCCGCTCAATAAGGGCTTTAGTTCCTTCGTGCTGGGCGGCGGCAAGGCTTATACGCTGGTGACCCGCGAAATCGAAGGGGGCGATCAGGAGGTTTGCGTGGCGCTGGAGGCCGGCAGCGGCAAGGAGCTTTGGGCGGCGCCGTTGGGCATCGCCAAGTACGACCAAGGGGGCGACAGCGGAGCGCCCGGAAATGACGGCGGCGACGGCCCGCGTTCCACGCCGACCTACGACCAGGGCAAAGTGTATGCCTATTCCTCGCGGCTGGCGCTCAAATGCGTGAATGCGGAGGACGGCAAGGAAGTTTGGTCCTGTGACCTGATGAAGGACCACGCCGGACGAAACATTCGCTGGGAAAGCGCCGCCTCGCCGCTGATTGACGGCGATCTGGTCTTTGTGGAGGGAGGGGGACCGGGAGAATCGCTCCTGGGATTTGACAAGAAGGACGGCCACGTGGTCTGGAAAGGCGAGGATGACAAGATGACGCAGTCCACGCCGGTGGCGGCCACGATTCTAGGGGAGCGCCAGGTTGTTTTCTTCACCCAGCAAGGCCTGGTGTCCGTCGCGCCCAAAACCGGGGCGGTGCTGTGGCGCTTTCCCTTCAACGCCAGCAGGGGCGCGGCGGCGATCTCACCGGTGGTCTCCGGCGATATTGTCTATTGCTCGATGTCCTACAATGTCGGGTCCGCCGCGTGCAAGATTACCAAGACCAACGACGCCTACGCCGCCACGAAACTCTGGATGGCGCCGGGGAACAAGGAAAGCAGCCATTGGGCCACGCCTGTAGCTTTCAACGGCTGTCTCTATGGCATTTATGGCCAGGCGCTCTTCGGCACCGCGCCGCTCAAGTGCATTGACTTGGCGACGGGCGCGGAGAAGTGGTCGAAGGAGGGTTTTGGGCCGGGCGGAGTCACGCTGGTGGAGGGGGGGAATCTGCTGGTGTTGAGTGACGCCGGCGACCTGGTGCTGGTGAAGGCGGCGCCGGAGGCGTACACCGAATTGGCGCGTAACCACGTCCTGGCGGGCAAGTGCTGGAACTCCGTAGCCATCAACAACGGCCGCATCTACGCCCGCAGCACCAAGGAAGGCGTCAGTCTGGACGCATCGTCCAATTAATTTGGCGCCGTGCTACGCCATTGGCGCACAAGCAAACGTCGGCGGACAATTTCGCACTGGCCTTGTTTATAATCAAATCGACCTTAGTGGCTCGCCTTACAATTTCGGTCGGGCACATAAGTCCCACAGCGGCCAGTTCCGGTCAGACAATATGAACCGTGCCCCTTTTTGGAATCAGATGCTATTCCAAATGGGACTAAATAGGTGATATGAAATTTCGATTTTGGATAATCATTTTGGTTGGGACATTGTTGGTGTTTTTTTGGATGTTGCGGCAGAGACCAGTTGTCCCGGAGAAAATTGTGGAACAAGAGCGGGCCGATGTAACTCCAAATCAGCCTCCAAGAGCAACTACTATCCCGCAGCCTGCCGACTCACACAACCCAAGCGTCGGCGAGATTCTCGCCAACACGGATCCAATCAAGGCGAAGAAACGGCAGGAACAGATTGGAAACGCGATGGAATCGGCCAACGTTCCAATTGATTTTTACGGTCAAACAATCGACCAAGACGGCAATCCTTTGTCAGGTGTTCAAGTTAAAGCAATAGTTCGCCATTGGACCGCTTCACTTCAAGGGACGTCCGTTCGCGTTGACCGCACCAGCGACTCGAATGGCTTCTTTGATATTCACGACGTGACTGGCGACGCTTTCGATCTTGAGAGCATGGGCAAGGAAGGTTATGAACTGGAGCCGGGCCAGCGCACCTTCGGACCATCGGGAGGTGCGCCTGTCAAACCTGTGATTTTCAAACTTTGGAATAAACTGGATAAGCAACCTATGGTTTCAGGAAGGGACGCTTTAGATATTCTGGCCGACGGCAGGATGTACGCCATCGGCATTACCAACAACACAATGACCGAAGGCAACCAAGGAAACGGTGATCTGACAGTCTGGGTCAAGCGGCCGGACGGCGTCACTTGGTCAACGAGATTTGACTGGTCGTGCGAATTACAAATTGTCAATGGTGGGCTTTGCGAGGAACTGAATCAGAATTCACCAATGTATGTCGCGCCGACCGATGGTTATACAAACGGATTCCATTTCGATGCTCGCAACGGCTGGGGAAAATCGACAGGAACCCGCCGTTTTTACCTCCGGCTGGAAAACGGCGGCAGATATGGGCGTGCCTCGGTAGAGATTTTGCCGTATTTCGATCATCAAGAGCCGGGACTCATTCGCATTGAGTATGCGATAAACCCGACCGGCTCGCACATTTTGCATTAGACTCTCCGCCTCGCTCCTGCCTGCAAGAATGATTCCCAAACGAATAAGAAACAAAGCACCAGATTTACCTGGCTCGGTGGTCGCCGAGGTTGTAGCGGTGGTATTGATTGCCGCAACGACCCCACTTTGGCTGCTGGGGTAAAGAGGCAGCGCGGGCTGGGCATGGGATTATTTGCCGAAATCCATTTCGAGCTGGTCGAAGAGGAAGGCGTAAACGTCGGCCTCCTGGGCGATGCGCTCGTCCAGGGCGGTGCCGATGCCGTGGCCGGCGGAGGAGGTGGTGCGAAGGAAGACGGGCGAAGGATAGGGATCGCGGCTGGCGGCCTGGAGGCGGGCGGCCATTTTGCGGGAGTTATAGGGGTTGACGCGGCCGTCGTTGTCGCCCGTCAATAATAACACGGCGGGATAGCGCGCGCCGTCCTGGACGTGGTGGTAGGGGGAGTAGGCGTAGAGGGCCTGGAATTGCTCCGGGTCATTGACGGAGCCGAATTCGGTGACGTTGAAGGCACCGTTCGGCTCCAGTTCCGCGCGCAGGGAATCATAAATGCCGACATGGGACACGACGGCGCGGGCCAGGGCCGGATGCTGGGTGAGGAACGCGCCCATCAACAAGCCGCCGTTGCTGCCGCCCTCGACGGCGAGCTTGGCGGGCTGGGTGTAGTGCTTGTCAATAAGATATTTGGCGCAGGCGGCGAAGTCGTCGAAGACGTTCTGTTTGCGGGTGAGGCAGCCGGCCTTGTGCCATGCCTCGCCAAACTCGCCGCCGCCGCGGAGGTTGGCCACCACATAAACGCCGCCGTGGTCGAGCCAGAGGCTGCGGGAGGCGGCGAAGGCGGGCGTCATGCTGATGCTGTAGCCGCCGTAGCCGTAAAGAAGCACCGGGTTGCCGCCGTCCAGCTTGGTTTTTTTGCGGCGGATGATGTTCAGGGGAATCCGGGTGCCGTCTTTGGAGGTGGCGAATTCGCGGAGGACCTCGTCCTGGCTGAAGTCGGCGGGCGATTTGCCGGCCAGGGCGGTGGGGCGGGTCTTTTTATTGGCGGCATCGAACTTCATCCAGACGTAAGGCTCGAGGTAGCTGATGTTGTCAAACAAAAGTTGATCGCCCTGGGGGGAGAGCATCTGGGCCACGGCGGAAACGGGCTTGAGCGGAACGCGCACGACGCCCGCCCCGCCGACAAAGCGAATCTGCGAAGGCCCTCCCGCCAAATCCTGGACAAAAAGGCCGCTGGCCGACGGACAAAAGGCTTCGATGACCGCGGCGCTTTCCGGCACGACGAGGGAGGCGCGGGGCAATTGGAGATCGGCCAGAAGGAGGCGGAGGATTTTTCCGTGCGGGGCGTCCCTGGTGGAAAGGAGGTAGAGGGCGTCGTCTTTGCCAAATTCGCCCTGCTTGATTTGGTCGCTGAACCGGGTCAATTGTTTCCATGGGCCGTCGGGGCCGCGCAGGTAAAGGGCGAACTCGCCGCCATCGCCGTTGGCCACGGTGGCCAGGACATAACGGCCATCCTCCCTGGATTGGAGGGCGATTTCCGAAATGCCGGGCAGGCCCTCGCCCAATTCCAAGTGGTCCTGCGCGACGGGCATGCCGAGGCGATGGAAATAAACCTGCTGATAAAAACTCAAATCGGCCTCGAGTCGCTCGCCGGGGCTGGGATAGCGGGTGTAATAGACGCCGGTGCCGTCGGCATTCCAGGCCGCGCTGCCGCCGGCGGTGGCGCCTTGGACGCGCGGGATGTTGTCGGCCAGCCGCTCGCCCGTGGCGGCGTCATAAAAGAACAGCGTCCCTTCCTCCGAGCCATTCTCGGACAAGGAAACGGCCACTTGTTTGCCGTCGAGCGAGGGCACGGCGAAGTCAATGGTGGTCGTGCCCTTGGAATTGAGTTTGTTGGGGTCCAGCACCACGCGCTCGGAGGCGGGATCCTCCGGCGACTTGAGGGTGACGAGCCAGGGCTGCTGGGCCGGCGGCTGGAATTTCATGGCGAAGAGCCGGCCGGGGCGGGATTGGAGTCCGGAGTAGCTGGCGGCGGCTTGGGCGTAGAGTTTTTCCAGACGCTGGACGATGTTGGAGCGCGCGGGAAGATGATCGAGGTAAGCGCGGGACAGGGCGTTTTGGGCGGCGCTCCACTCCTTCACGGCGGGATCGTCGAAATTTTCCAGCCAGCGGTAATTATCCACCACCTCGACGCCGTGATAAACATTAGTGACCGGGAGCATTGGAGTGGGAGGAAGGCCGGCGGCGGCTGCCGGACTTGCGGCGGCCAGCAGAGCGGCCAGCCCCAATGTCCATTGGGTGAAAATGTGGTTTGTCATTGAATGAACCGGAACAAGCTATGGCTTTTTGGCCGCCATGACAAGGGCCACAGCGCCGCCCCACAGGGCAAACGCATTGAAAATTCCCTGATAATTCCCTGATTTCTGCGGCCAATTTTTGCCGTCCCCAAAGTTTTTTCTCGACATGCCCCGCCTGCGTTTCTAAAATGAGCATTACCCGCACTGAACAATGGCAGTGCGGGTAATGCTCATTTCGGCAGCGCTTATGTATCGCAGAACAGCCGTTGCTCAAGGAAGACGGACGCTTGGGAAGAGTGTCAATGCGGGTATGCTCATTTTCAGATGGCTCAAAAACCGTAAAACAGGCGTTGGTCAATGGAGACGGACGGTTGAGTCGGGGATCTTTGTAATGAAACAAACAAAGTTTTGCCGTCCCCAAAGTTTTTTCTCGACATGCCCCGCCGGCGTTTCTAAAATGAACATTACGCGCACTGAACAATGGCAGTGTGGGTAATGCTCATTTCGGCAGCTCTTATCTATCGCAGAACAGCCGTTGCTCAAGGAAGACGGATAGTTGGGAAGAGTGTCAATGCGCATGTTCTCATTTTCAGATGGCTCAAAAATCGCACAACAGGCGTTGGTCAATGGAGAAGGACGATTGAGCCGGGGATTTTAGTAATGAAACAAAAGGTTCATTTTTTCCTGCGTTCGCCGTGGGATTCAAAACCTTATTTACGGAGAAGCTCTTAAATGCGTCTGCCCTGGTTGCGCGGAGGTTTGCGGAGGGGCTTTTTATCAGGAATGCGGCCCGGTTCCTGCTTGCCCGGATGCGGCGCGGTTTGTTTGCGCGGAGGCGGCGTTAAAGTTCTTTGGCAGATCTTCCGATAAGGTAAAATGAGACATGGCGTCCAACGCGCGCCAGCGGGTTTATTGTCGCAGAAATCCCGTAAAAGCGAAATCGTGACCGACCAGCACCATGAATACGGCTAGCCCATCAGCACCATGAACACGCTGGCCAACAGCGGGCTGGACTTCTACGTTGCGCACGAGTCCCTCAAGGCAACGATTCTCACGTCGTTGCTGACGGTGTGGGTCTTGATCGGCGTTTTCGTCTATCTCAACCGCTACACCAACCGCCGCTACTTTACCATTTGGACGACGGGCTGGCTGTTTTATGTCGTCTGGCTGACCTTGAACCTGGGCGACCTGACGGCCGATGGCGGCTCACTCCGGGCCATGGCCGAGCAATGGTGCATGGCGACGGTGGCGGTTTTTTTGATGTGGGGCAGCTTTCGCTTTTTGGGGTTGCGGGTGCGGGAGCGGGTTTTCGGCTTGTTCCTGGGATTCTTGTTTGTCTGGAGTTACGTCGGGGTCTATGACTTGGGGCAGCCGTTCGCGGCGCGGGCCTCGTTGTTCGCGCTGATCGGGCTGGCCGGGATCGGCACGGGAGTGGCCTTCGGCAGGCATCGTTGCCGGCGTGGATACATCGGCGCGAGCATGCTCTCGCTGGGGTTTTTCCTGTGGGGGGCTTATTTCGTCGCCTACCCGTATGGCGAGCGGTATCATGACTTGCAGGCGACGGGCTTTTTCATTTCGGCGGTTCTGCAGTTGTTCATCGCGGTGGCCATGATCATCCTGGTGCTGGAGGAAGTGCGCTCGACCAACCAGACCGCCCTGCAACATCTCCGCTCGGAAAAACTCAAGGCCAGCCAGTTGCAGACCGCCGTCCGGTCCACCGAGCAACAATACCGCAACCTCTTCAACCAGGCGGGCGAAGCCATCATCATCACTGCCGCCGGGGATCTGCGCATCCTGGATTTGAACCAGACGGCCGTCCGTTTCCTGGGCATCAGCCGGAACGAGGCCCAGGAGCAATTCCTGCCCTCCTTTTGCCAGGCTTCCGAGCGCGCGGCGCAATCCCGGAATGACAGCGTGGAATGGGTCAACCGCGTGTGCGCCCAGCGGACCCTCAGCGTCATGAGGAAAAACGGCGAAGCCACCCTCTCGGAAGTCGAAAGCTCGCGCATTGATTTCAAGGGCCAGCCCGCCTTCCAGTTCCTCTTCCGCGAGGTGACCGACCGCACTCGTCTGGAACAGCAGTTGCGCCAGGCCGAAAAACTTTCCGCCCTGGGCCAGATGATTTCCGGCGTGGCCCACGAGCTCAACAACCCCATGTCGGTCATCAAAGGCTATCTGGATTTGATTGTAACCCATCACGAAATCAATTCCCAGACCCGCTCGGATTTGGGCAAAGTCATCCAGGAATGCGACCGCACCATCCAACTGATCCGCGAGTTCCTGTCCTTTGCCCGCGAGCAGCCGGCCCGCCGGGAAATGGTTGATGTCAATACTTTGATTCAGCGCGTCGCCGAGCTGCGCCGCCCCGACCTTGCCGCCGCCGGAGTCGAACTGTTCCTGGACCTGGCTCCCGGCCTGCCGCCGACCTCCGCCGATCCCGGCCAAGTGCAGCAGTTGATCATCAACCTTGTCAACAATGCCACGCAGGCCATGGCGGCGACGCCGGCCCCGCGCACCTTGAGAGTCAGCACGCAAATGAAGACGCCACAACTGCTCTTGATTTTGGTGGAGGACAGCGGGCCGGGCGTGCCGCCGGAGCTGGAAACCCGGATTTTCCAGCCGTTTTTCACCACCAAACCTGCCGGCACCGGCACCGGCCTGGGGCTTTCCATCGCCCATAGCATCATGGCCGATCACCATGGACGAATCCAATATGCCCGCTCCTCGCTGGGCGGCGCGGCCTTCCAGCTCGAATTCCCCATCGTCACCGTCGCTTCTGAAGCGCCCGCGCCTGAAGCCGCCCCGGCCGCCGCTCCCCCGTCCCCGTCCCCCGTCTCCGCGCGCGTGCTTGTGCTGGACGATGAGCCGTCCATCGCCGAGCTGCTTTCCGAAATGCTCTGCGTGCTCGGACACAAACCCGTCGTCTGCCTGACCGCGGCCGCCGCCCTGGAAATGGTGGAAGCCCGCGAATTCGATCTGGTCATTTCCGACTTCCGCATGCCCGTGATGAACGGCGAACAATTTTATCGCGAGCTGGCCGGGAAAAGGCCGGAACTGGCCGAGCGCATGATTTTTCTCACCGGCGACGTAGTAAGCGAAGAAACGCAGCATTTCCTTTCCTCCACCGGCAATCCGCATTTGGACAAGCCCTTTCAACTCACCCATCTCGAGGCGGTCATCACCGGCGTCCTCGCGGACAAAACGAGCGTGGCGGGGCGGTGAGAGGGTCGAGAGCCGGAGAAGCCGCGGGCGAACCCGCCCTCCTTCGCCGGGCCTACGGAGGGCAGGCAATCCGCAACCGCAATTGGAATTGACCTGCTTGGGCGGTCTGCCTCATTTTTGAGGCATGAAAAGCGCGACTGTTTGCCGCCGGCGGGTTCCGTGACCCTCCTCCGCCGCCGGCCATCACCATGATTCACCCCACTGCCATCATCCACCCCAAGGCGCAATTGGATTCCAGCGTCGAAGTTGGGCCTTACGCGGTGATTGACGGGGATGTATTGATCGGCCCGGGCTGCCGCGTCGGGCCGCACGTGTATCTCACCGGCCACACGGCCATTGGCGCGGGCAATCGTTTTTACGCCGGGTGCGTCATCGGCGAGGCGCCGCAGGACGTAAAGTACAAAGACGAGCCGACCCGGCTCCAGATCGGCGACCAGAATCTTTTCCGCGAAGGCGTCACCGCCCACCGCTCCAACCGGGCCGGGGAAGTCACGGTCATCGGCTCGCATAATTTCCTGATGGTCAACTCGCACGTGGCCCACAACGTGCGCCTGGGCAACCACGTCATCCTCGCCAACGGCGCCCTGCTGGCGGGACATGTGGAGGTGGGCGACCGGGCTTTTATCTCCGGCAATTGCCTGGTGCATCAGTTTGTGCGCGTCGGCACTCTGGCCCTGATGCGGGGCGGGGCGGCCATCAGCAAGGACCTGCCACCCTTTGCCATCGCGCGCGGGGAAAACCGCCTGAGCGGATTGAACATCATCGGCCTGCGCCGCGCCGGCTTCACGCCGGCGGAACGGCTGGAGCTGAAAAAGCTTTATCACCTGCTTTTTCGCCGCCGGGAAAAATTCGCCGCCGCCCTGGCCGCCGCCGAAAAGACTTTCACCAGCGCGCCGGCCCGGACGCTGCTGGATTTTGTCGCTTCCGCCAAACGCGGCCTCTGTCTTGATTTTGGGGACGCCGGGGAAAATGAAAGCCAAGAGGACATTGACTAAGCTGGCCCGCCCGTTACAATTTTCAGGAACAAACCTTAAATATCACGACTCTATGGCCCCTAAAACGGAAAAGACCGCCGAGAAATCCTCCGACAAAGCCG
>Ga0182027_10008211_pt1 | contig 15240 bp, 17 predicted proteins | sample 712E1DmetaG_FD_121300 | JGI IMG/M metagenome (GOLD analysis project Ga0182027, IMG submission 121300) | Permafrost microbial communities from Stordalen Mire, Sweden - 712E1D metaG (Illumina Assembly) | ecosystem: Environmental > Terrestrial > Soil > Wetlands > Permafrost | place: Sweden... | reverse complement strand
ATGCCGCGAAGTATCCTAAAATGCTGGGCGGCGGAGGCGGTGAAGGAAAAGGCGGCGCGCTTGGCGCAAAAAAAGCGCTCCTCAAAGACATGCTCATAGAAATACTTTCGCAGATGACAATTGAAGAATTGGCGACTCCCGAGAGCAAGGAAAAGATACGAAGCGATTTTTTACGGAAAGCAAACAGTACGCTGGCCCCGGGAACGGGCGAGTTTTCGGGTGTGCTTATCGATCAGTTTATTGTCCAGTAAGAACAGGTTCGGTAAGTTATTTAAAACAGCGAGATTTGTTGCCGGGCCGAATACATTGAGGGAAAGGGTTCTGTCGTGAGCGATATACTATCACAGGAAGAGGTCGATGCGCTGCTGTCGGCTGTGTCTTCGGGAGGTGAATCGGACATGGGCGCCCATGCCGGCGCTCCTTCCGAAAGCGGTGCTCCGGAAGAGGAAAAAGCACTTTCCCTGTACGATTTCCGCAGGCCCGATCGCGTTTCTAAAGACCAGATGCGGACATTACAAAACCTGCATGAAGGGTATGCGCGTCAGTTTTCAACAACCCTCACGAATTTTTTGCGCACATTCGTTGAAATTGAACTTGTTAGTGTCGATCAATTGACATATTCAGAATTTGTCATGTCGATTTCGAATCCCAGTTGCATTTATGTGTTTAAGATGGAGCCGCTCGAAGGAAGCGCAATTCTGGAAATCAACCCCTCATTGGTATTTTTTATTATCGACAGACTTTTTGGAGGCCAGGGAAAACCTTCCGAACAAAACCGGGAACTAACTCTTATAGAGCAAAATGTGATACACCGAATTGTTGAACGGAGCCTCAATGATTTAAAGGAAATTTGGGAGCATGTGGGTATTTTCAGCCCCAAAATCGATACCTATGAAACAAATCCTCAATTTGTCCAAATCGCTCCGCCGGGGGAAACAGTCATTCTCATTTCGCTGGAAGTACGCATGCAAAACGCATCAGGGCTCATGAGCCTTTGTTTCCCCTTTATGCTGCTCGAAAGCGTAATAAATAATTTGACAGGCGCGTCGTGGATGTCGAACCAGACTACTGCCACGACCGAGACGCGGGGAATTGTCGAACATGAAATGAATGCGGTTGAATTACCCGTTTCGGTTGTCATAGGCCAAACAAAATTAAGCGTCAGGGATCTGTTGCAATTGCAGAACGGGGACGTCATCGCGCTTGATAAACCATACGAATCGGATCTGCTTATTCAAATAGGCGGTAAGACCAAGATGGCTGGTAAATCGGGGCTTATTGGTCGCAAAAAAGCTGCAAAAATAACAAAAATCGTTGAGAAAGAGGTACCTGGTTGCCATGAGTGAAATTCTATCCCAGGAACAAATTGATAGTCTGCTGGGCCAGCATGCCATGGGCACCGACTCGCCTGCAGACGAAAATGCCGGCGGCGGCGATATGGGTGCCGAACGTGATTACACTGTTTTGTCAAGTGCCTTCGAATTATTCGACGAACAGGCTTCCACCGTTATTTCAACGGTTTTGAACAAGGACATATCGTTTTCGATCGACAAATGTGCCAAGGCTGAAAAAGACGCTGTGATTGCAGGCTCTGAGGCTGGTTTGTTAATTATTCATGCGCCGTTTAAAACAGGTTTCTCTGGCACATTATATTGCATTATGCCCAAAAAAAACGTTGCCATGTTGTCCGACCTCATGATGATGGGTGATGGAACAGCCGAATATACCGATGACCATAAGGACGCGATTGCCGAGCTGTTATCGCAGGTCATGGGTTCCTATACAACGGCACTTGGCGACAAAATTGGCGGGTCGGTAGGAACAAGCACCCTAAGTGCGACGGAATTTGATGCGGCAAACCTGCCTTTCGACATAGACAATTCTGATATGGTAGTATTATCTCTTACTGTTGGCGGCGACAATATGTCGCGCTTGGTCTTTATTGTCCCCAATGATTTGTCTGCCGAAATCACGGCAAAGCTTGCGTCGACGCAACAAGCCAAAATGGATAATGCTTCGGGAGATATTGGTCTAAATTCATCGGAACTTGACGGTCTGAACCAGGTCGCAGGGTATTCCAACGATTCTTCGGGGTTTACCGAAACGCCGATTTCCTACATGTCGCAGTCGAGGGTGAATGCTCCCAAGGAAAATATCGATATGCTGCTCGACATCGAACTTGACGTCAGCATTGAGCTTGGCCGCACCAATATGTCCATCAAGCGGGTTTTGGAAATGGGGCCTGGGTCGATCGTTGAGCTCGACCGTATGGCCGGTGAACCTGTGGATTTGCTTGTCAACAATAAAGTAGTTGCAAAAGGGGAAGTCGTTGTTGTCGACGAAAATTTCGGGATTCGCATCGTATCGCTTGTTTCTCCCGAAGAACGGATAAAAAGCTTGAAATAGCTTTGCACAATAACAAAAGGGAACCGGACAATCATTTATGACTAAATTTCTATCAGGAATGTTTTTGTTGGCTGCTTGGGCACTGGTATCGCCGGCAGCATTGGCCCAGGACCATGAAAATATAGGGACCTTTGATATAAACAAGGTAACCCAGGCCGTTGAAAATGCAGGGACTTCGGGAATTAGTGCGGATTCGCAAAAATCCAGTCACACATCCAGCCCTATAGAATCAAAGGTCAGGGAAAACTGGACCCTTGTCAGTTTGCGAATAGGACTATACCTGTTTCTTACCATTGTTGCCATTTTCGGCGTGATATGGGGAATTAAAAAAATCGGGCTTTCCGGCAGGTCAAGGATAGGCGGCGGGTCGATGGATGTTTTGGAAGCGCTTCCCATAGGACAAAACCGTTCCATAATCCTTGTGAGGGTTGTAGACAAAGTCTATCTCATTGGGCAAACCCCACAGGAAATCTCGGTTTTGGAAACCATTGAAGGCCAGAAAGCGCTTGAACTCATATCCTCGACAAAAGGCGTTGTATCCATTGCGCAATTCAAAGATGTTTTTAACAACTTTATGGGGAAATTCAAGAAATGATTTTTTTTAAAGGTCTTAAAAGCAGGGCTCAAAAACCTCCATTATCGTTATCGGCAGGCATGAATTTATTCTTTAACGGAATTTTCAAGACACGTCGCATGGGGTTGATGTTCGGGTTTTTCCTTCTTGTCGCAAATACGACTTTTGCGCAGGTAATACCAAAAATCTCCCTGTCAATTGCAGACGCGAAAAAACCCGGCGACGTAGCCGTTGCCCTCCAAATCATTTTTCTGATAACAATTCTTGCGCTTGCGCCCTCGATCCTCATCATGATGACATCGTTTGTCCGCATCATCATTGTCATGTCGTTTCTTAGAAGAGCCATCGGCACTCAGACCATGCCGCCCGACCAGGTTTTGGTAGGGTTGTCGCTGTTCCTCACGTTGTTCATCATGATGCCTGTTTTCACGCAAATCAACGATAAGGCGCTTCAGCCGTATCTGGCGCAGCAAATGGATTGGAAAACCGCATTGAATAATGCGACCGATCCGGTGAGGAATTTTATGCTTCGGCAGGTGAGTGAAAAAGATGTCGCCCTTTTCGTACGGCTGTCTAAAATGCCTGCTCCGCATTCCATCAAAGATCTTCCCATGCAGGTTATCATACCGGCGTTTATTACCAGTGAATTAAAAACGGCTTTTATCATAGGATTTGTTCTATATATCCCATTTTTGGTGATCGACATGATTGTGGCGAGTGTTCTTATGTCAATGGGTATGATGATGCTGCCGCCGGTCATGATTTCCATGCCCTTTAAGATAATTTTATTTGTGCTTATAGACGGATGGAATCTTATTGTTAGGCAACTTGTCATTTCGTTTCAATAGGAGAATGCACGCATGGAAACTTCGCTTGCTGTTGATATCGGTCGTCAGGCTTTATGGATAACCCTCCTTGTTTCCGGCCCGCTTCTTCTTGTTGGTCTTGTCGTGGGGCTTGTGATCGGAATATTTCAGGCCGTCACCCAGATCCATGAGATGACCTTGGCTTTTATTCCTAAAATCCTGGCGGTATTCGGAGTCTTTGTTTTTTTGTTGCCATGGATGGTGATCACAATGCTCGATTATACGATAAATTTGTTCGAAAAAATACCCACACTCATCCGGTGACGCATGGATATATTGGCATATACAACAAATCAGGCGCAATTGTTCATGCTGGCCTTTGTCCGGATCGCGTCCATGATTGCGCTGATGCCGATACTGGGCTCGGCAAGTATTCCGGCAACGGCAAAGGCGGGGCTTTCGCTGATTTTGTGCATAATCCTCTTCCCGTTTATCCAGCAACATTCGGCAATGCCGCTTCCGCAAACTACAGGGATTTTTATATATAAAATCATTATGGAGATTTTTGTCGGTATAGTCATCGGTTTTATCAGCTCTTTATTGTTTTCGTCGGTGCAATTCGCAGGCTATCTCATCGATTCTCTGACCGGTTTTTCTTTTGTAGAACTTGTCGATCCATTTACCGATACAAGCATATCGGTGATCGGGCAATTCAACGTGCTTATTTTCACTATCGTGTTCTTTCTTATAAACGGTCATTATTTCATGATTCTTGCAATTCAGAAAAGTTTTGAGGTGGTCCCCTTGCTTGGTGTTGGTTTTAATCCGGGAAAACTCGTTGATTTCATGACCTCGCAAACGGGCGCGGTTTTTGTCGTGGCATTCAAATTATGCGCCCCCGTTTTCGTGGCGTTGATCATAACGCAGGTCGCGCTTGGCGTTGTTGCGCGAACTGTTCCTCAAATCAACGTGTTTTTCGTTGGCGTTCCTTTGAACATTGTTGTTGCTTTTTGCGTATTAATCATCGTGTTACCCAATTTGGTCACCTTATTTAAATCCGTTTTCGACACGATGATGCAGGATATTTGGAAATTGCTTTACTTAATGGCCTAATCGAAAGAAAAATCCGTGGCAGACGATGCATCAGAAGACAGGACCGAAGCGCCAACCGACAAGCGACGATCGGAAGCGCGCAGCAAAGGCAATGTACCTAAAAGCACTGAAGTCAATTCGGTGCTGGTATTGCTTTGCGGATTAATGCTTCTCAAGTTTTTTGGGCCATGGATGATGCGCAATATTGCAGGCTATACCCGCGATACCTTGATGATGATTGGTCACCCTAAAGCCGACATTGCTTTTGCTGCCGGAGTGGTGATTAAGGCGCTCATTGCAATATGCTACATTTGTTGGCCGGTTTGCATCGGGATCCTGGTGATCGGCGTGATAGCTAATTTGATACAAGTGGGTTTTTTATTTACTTTTGAGCCACTTGTTCCAAAGCTGGAAAAAATAAATCCAATGGCCGGGTTCGGCAGGTTGTTTGCTTTGCGATCGTTTGTCGAGATGATAAAAAATATTTTGAAGCTCGTTATTATCGGGTTTGTCGCCTATATGACCGTGGCGGGTGAATTCCACAAAATAATCGGGCTCGCAGACACATCGGTTTCGGCAATTTTCATGTTTATGGTTGCCGTATCGTTCAAGGTAATTTTAAGGGTCGCGCTTATTTTGCTTGTTCTTGCAATTTTAGACTTTGCCTATCAGAGGTTCGAGCATGAAAAAGGGCTTAAAATGTCGAAACAGGAAATTAAAGAGGAACATAAACAGTCGGAAGGGGATCCGCAAATAAAATCCCGCATCAAGTCATTGCAGCGCGAAATGGCGCGACGGCGCATGATACAGGAAGTTCCAAAGGCGACAGTCGTCATAACCAACCCGACCCATATCGCCATTGCCCTGCAATACGACCAAACAATGGAATCTCCGAAAGTTCTTGCAAAAGGGAAAAGGCTTGTTGCCGAACAAATCAAAAGGATTGCATTGGAAAATGGGGTTCCCATTGTTGAAGACAAGCCTTTGGCCAGGTCAATGTATGACAAGGCCTATGTGGGGGAAGGCATTCCGATGGAATTTTTCAGTGCTGTCGCCGAAATACTCGCGTATGTATACAGACTGAAAAATAGGAAAGCGGCATAATGGACAAACATCGATTGGGGCCACAGTGGTTGGTATGGGCAAAAATTGCTTTTGCAGGCTTTCTTTTTATTTTCATCGTTTGCGGACGTATGCCTATAGACGCCGGTAATGTCCATTATGAAATCCGGCTTTCGCTTGAGGAAGAAAACGACATCGTCGCGACATATTCTGGAAAAGCAATTACTGCAATCGTGGACTTGCCCGATTCCGAGGTTTTTTCCCAAATCGCATGGCATACGGGCAGCGGAAGCTATTCATCATCAGGTTTTGCGCCTGGAAATAAAATGAAACAAGTCAAGGTGTCTTTGTTCTGGAATTTTATTCCAACGTTAAAAGACTCGGTCACAAAAAAGGCCTACGATACGCTGTATGTGTCTTTGGACGGTGAAACGGTCCGCAGCAATATCGTCAAAGTGTTTGTCACTAATATTCCGCCTATCATCGATAGCCTTTGGATAAATACGACTTCACTTAAAGGCGCCGATACTGTATGTTACGCATTGTCAGCTACAGATACGAACTCAAGGTTTTCCATCCGTGCAAGCGCCCATGATGTCAACAACGACATCATTCATTACGAATGGATTTCATCGAGGGGATTGCAATTGCCCCAATTCCAAACGGTTTGGTACGATGTTCCCAAAACACAATTTTCAGACACGGTGTATTTGAATTGTTATGATGGAAAAGGCGGAAATACGACAAAGTATATCATCATAAATAAATTGGCGCATAGCGTTCCCCCAATCATCGATTCCCTTAAAATAGGGGCTAAAACATTTGGAAACGATTCGCTGATCCATACTTATTCCGCCCGCAACGTGGATACCTTGAAACTGCGTGTGTTTGCCAATGATGCTAATCCCAAGGATTCACTTTCCGTTACATGGAAACATACGAATCCCAAGGATTCCCTTGTACGCAACAGCAGCAGTCCGATGCTGGGTACATTGCTTTGTGATACAATGTTCAAAGACTCAAATGCCTTGCTGCGCATCGTCGACACGGTTTATGCTGTTGTAAAGGATGTTTCCGGCGATAGCGTTAAAACCATTGTCAGAATTTTGCAAGGGATCCAAAATTCTCCTCCCAAAGTAGACAGTATCCGCGTCAATGCAGCGATGCAATGCAAGGGAAGTACGGTTTTATATAAAGACAGCGCTTCCGCAAAAGACACCTTTTTATTGCGGATATTCGCCTCAGACCCGGATTCGCTTGATTCGGCCAGGGTTACTCTTTTTTGCAACCTTTCTTCGGCGCTTTCAAAATTGTCGGATACGACATACCGGTATGTGGCCAAAGACTCCCTTTATACCGACTCTATTTCCTGTTATGCCAAAGATACCCACGCAGACAGCGTTAGGAAGACTGTTGTAATATCTGTTATCAATAGATACCCTATCATAGATTCTTTGTCGGTTGCCGATACCCTTCGGAAATCAGACACGCTGTTTTATCCAAACGACTCCATACGGACTTGTCAAATAAGCATTCCGGCAAGTGATTCCGTCAAGATCAGGATTTTTGGCCATGACCCGGATTTAGCGCAAAAAGATTCCGTCACGCAGGTTCAATGGACATTGTCGAGTGCAAAAACCATGAAGCTTTTAAATGCCAACGGGACGTATGTGCAATATCCATGTCAATCTGCTGCCGAAACAGACACGGTTTCGGTCAAAATTTTCGACAGAAAGCAGAAATGGACGGGTGCATCAATGATATTTAAAGTGGGAACTCCTTGATCGCTAACACCATAGACATAGCAAAAAGCAAACTATGAATATATCGAGTGCATCGAATTCTTTATACAACACCCTGAATAATTCGTTTTTCAAAAACCTTGCAAAACAGCGTGATCTTATTGTCGTACTCGGGGTTGTCAGCATCATTTTGGTGCTTATAATACCTCTGCCGGTATTCATGCTCGACACTCTTTTGTCGCTGTCGCTTTGCATAGGTCTCATTATTTTGCTTGTGACAATGTATAATAAGGAGGCATTGGAATTTTCTGTTTTCCCGTCATTGTTGCTTACCGTGACGCTGTACAGGCTTGCCCTTAACGTGGCAACAACCAGGTTGATTTTAGGTCAAGGGTATGCCGGTCATGTCGTCGAAGTGTTCGGGACATTTGTAACAGGGGGAAACCCGCTTGTAGGGTTCATAATTTTTATCATCATTGTACTCATACAATTTATTGTGATTACAAAGGGATCGGGCCGTATTGCTGAAGTGGCCGCACGCTTTACCTTAGATGCCATGCCAGGGAAGCAAATGGCAATTGATGCAGACCTTAATTCCGGTCTTATCAACGAGGAGCAAGCGAGAACACGGCGTGCAAAAATTTCCCAGGAAGCTGATTTTTACGGGGCAATGGACGGAGCGTCTAAATTCGTACGTGGAGACGCCGTTGCCGGCATCATCATTGTCATTATTAATATTGTCGGGGGTTTTGTCGTTGGTGTTGCGCAGCAGGGTTTAACGTTCCAAGACAGCTTGCTGACGTTCACTCGATTGACAATTGGTGACGGCCTGGTGACCCAAATCCCGGCTCTCATGATTTCAACCGGCGCAGGCATTCTCGTTTCGCGGGCCGCGTCCAAGGAAAACCTTGGAGCGGAAGTCACTTCGCAGTTGTTTTCAAACCCGAAGATTTTAAGCGTCGCGTCGGGAGTTATGCTGGTGTTTGCGCTTATCCCTGGGTTTAACAAAATTCCCTTTATTTTGCTGTCGCTTGGCATGGGTGCAATTGCGTTCAATGAATTCATGCGCGAAAAACACGATAAGCAAGCTGCGGTTGCTCCGAAGCCGGTGCAAAAAGCGGAAGAAAAAGTGGAAGATTTTCTTCATGTAGACGCAATGGAACTCGAAATAGGATATGGCCTTATCCCTCTTGTCGATGTAGGACAGGGCGGCGATGTGCTCGATAGGATAACCATGATTCGCAGGCAACTGGCCACGGAACTCGGCATTATCATTCCTCCGATCCGCATCCGTGACAACATACAACTCAAGCCCAACGAATACAGAATAAAAATACGCACGACCGTTGTCGGCAAAGGCGAACTTATGAGTGGGGCGTATTTGGCCATGGATCCGGGTACGGTGACGAAAAAGATGCGCGGCGTAGAAACCGTCGAACCGGCATTCGGTCTGCCCGCCCTATGGATTACCGAAAGTCAAAAAGAATCCGCCGAATTGTCGGGATATACCGTCGTCGAATTGCCTGCGGTTTTGGCAACGCATATAACGGAACTAATAAAACGGCATGCACATGAACTCCTTACACGCCAGGATGTGAAGAACCTCATCGATAACCTCAAGGAACGTAATGCTGCGGTTGTCGAGGAACTTATTCCCGGCGTATTGTCGTCGGGCGAAACGCATAAGGTGCTCCAGAATCTGCTTCGAGAACGCGTGTCGATACGCGATTTGTCGCTAATCCTGGAAACATTGGCCGATGTAGCGCCAAAAAACAAAAACACTGAAATCCTTACCGAATATGTACGGAACGGACTCGCGCCGCAGATCTGTGCCGTTTACAGAGACGAAGCAAACACGATTCCGGTCATCACCCTTGACCCCAATTTCGAAGTAAGGCTGGAAGGAAGCATGCGGGAAAGTGAAACAGGTTTCCGCCTTGTATTGTCGCCGTCGGATGCGACAAAAATCCTCGAACGGGTCGGCGTGCAAATAGAAAAAGCAAAAGCGAAAAACGAAGTGCCAATTATCATTTGTTCGCCGACAATACGCGGACAATTGAAACGGCTCGTCGAAAGCACCTACAGGGACCTGGTCATATTGTCGTATAACGAAATCGTGGCAGGCACCGAAATTCGAAGTTCCGGCATGATTACTCTTGATTGATATAAAACAAAGCATGGAATAAGGTCTCATGAGAATTAAAAAATTTACATCGAAAAGCATGAAAGAGGCGTTGCTTGCCATTAAGCAGGACCTCGGTGAAAACGCCATTATTCTTAAAACGCAACAGGTCGGGGGAAAGCTGTTCTCACAAGGTGAGATAGAAGTGACTGCTGCCGTTGATGAGGAAGGTACAATTACCAATCAGGCTTTTTCACCGCTGCGGGTCTCCGATACCGGTGTTTACAAAAGACCAAAGGCCTCTTCCGGAATACCGAAACCCGAAGGGCCTTTGCCGATGCCCGACGCCGCGATCCCTAAAAAAGATGATGTTATAAACAAGCGGCGGGATTTTTTGCGTAACATGGCAACCCAGGACAATGATCTTGATAAAAAGTATGAGACCTTGAAAGCCGACATTACCGAATTGAAACAGATGTTCGGTAAATTCCTGGAAACACCCGAAAAGCCCTCCACACCCATTCTTGCAAAACCTGCGGTATATTCGGGCGATTGGGAATTATTATATGGAAAGCTTATAGAGGCCGAGGTCTCTTCCGAGGTCGCAAGGGAATTTGTCGATTCCATGATTTCAGACCCAACCATATCGGGCACTGACGCAATCAGCATGTTTGTTACCGAATTGAATAGTTGCTTTATTTCAACCAGGCAAAAACCCGATGCCAATGCGGTTTTGCCCCGCGTGATCATGTTTGTAGGGCCCACAGGCGCCGGAAAAACGACAACACTTGCAAAACTTGCCGCTTACCATGTTTTGAACAAGAAGAAGACGGTTTCGGTCATTACTGCCGACACGTTTCGCATTGCGGCAATAGAACAGATACGCACCTTTACGGATATCATGAATATAGATTTACATATAGTATTTACGCCGGAAGAAGCGGCAGAGGCGGTTTGCCGTTGTGTGAAATCCGACATCGTGCTTGTCGATACCGCGGGTAGAAGCCAAAAAAGCGCGGAGCACATGGACGATTTGTCGGCATTTATCGGGCGCATGGCGCCGCAGGAAATCCATTTGGTGTTGAGTGCAGCCACGAAAGAGTCCGACCTTATCGCAATAATAGACAAATATAAACAGCTTGGCGTAAATAGATTGTTGTTTACAAAACTCGACGAAACCATGAAACTCGGCAACGTCTTTACCGCTGCGATCCGTTCGAAGGTCCCTTTCTCATATTTCACTTTTGGCCAGCGGGTCCCCGACGATATCGAATCTGCGCAACCGCATCGCCTGGTGCAGCGCCTTTTTGAAGGGAGCGGCAAGTGATAGACCAGGCGAAACAACTTCGGGAATCATTTGCCTCTTCAACAACCAGGCCTAAGGTTTCGAATGTATCGGTATTGCCTGGAGCGGACATGGGTACTGGGCCGGGCATTGGCCCTGATGATGCCGGTATTTCCAAATGCCACAGTATTGCAATAACAAGTGGTAAAGGCGGGGTGGGGAAGAGCAATATTTGTTTGGCAATGGCTTGCGCTCTTTCGAAACTTGGAAAAAAAGTGCTTCTCGTTGACGCGGATTTGGGGCTGGCAAACATTCATATTCTCCTCGGAATTTCGCCGAAAAAATCACTTTCGCAGTATTTAAAAAAGGAATGCGCACTTTCCGAGGTCATTGTCGACGGGCCTGGAGGCATTCAGATCATTCCCGGCGCTTCGGCAATGGAATCATTGGCAGATATGGAATCATTGCAACTCGGCATCCTGACCCGGGAGCTGGTCATGCTCGAAAAGCAATATGATTTTTTGCTTATTGATACAGGAGCGGGTATCGGACGGGTCGTGTCGGGATTTTGTACCATGGCGAACATGGTTGCACTGATCGTGACACCGGAACCGACATCTCTTGCCGATGCCTATGCCATAGTCAAAGTGCTTTATAAAAACCGGCAAAACAATGTGTCGGTAATCGTCAATATGGCCTCAAACGACCGGGATGGCGTTGAAACATTTGACAGGTTGAATGCTTTGGTTGTAAAATTCTTATCAAAGCCCCTGCAATTCAATGGAACCGTTCCTTTCGACAAGCAGGTGGGCCTTTCCGTTCGAAAGCAGGCGCCATTGGTCATTTCGCAACCGCATTCCTTGTTCTCCGACAGGATCATGCAATGCGCCCGTGCATACTGTAGAATACCAATGAAACGGAAGCGTGGTTTTTTTTCACGGCTATTGCATCAGGAAATATGAGGCGTTCGTCGTGGTGATACTCATTAAGCAATAAACGAAGGAAAAGGAACGAAAAAATGATTTTTTGGATAAGAAAAACCGCACGCATTTGCGGACTGATAAGCTTCTTTATCATTTTTTTCTTTGGATTGGATCCGGTACATCTTTTTGACCCTGTCATTGTGGGCATTGCGGCCTTCAAGGGTCTGTGCGCAGCGGTACTTTTCTGGTTTGCCGGGTTTGTACTGGGTGATGTAGTTTTCAAAGGCATGGTGTCCGACGTTCACACAACCGATAACGATGCTATTGACGGAGGATTAATACAGCGCATTCACCTTGAAAAGGAAAAATTGCAACCTGAATCGATTTTGGCAATGCAAGGTGCGGTTACCGAAAAGCCGAAAAAAGGCAAGAAAAAATAATCGCGACTGCGTAAAAACACCTGAAGCTTGGAAAAAGGAATAATTGTATGTCTAGCCTTGATAATCTCTGGAAGGAATACAAAGAAAGCGGTTCGAAGGTGGCAAAAGATAAACTGCTGCTTGAATATGCACCACTTGTCAAGTATATCGCCCAGCGGGTTGGCGTCAACCTTCCGGCTTCCGTAGATCGGGAAGATTTGGTAAGTTCGGGAATTTTGGGGCTTGTAAAAGCAGTGGAAACTTTTGAACCCGAGAGAGGGTTTAAATTTGAAACCTATGCAGGCCATAAGGTGCGGGGCGCAATTCTGGATGATTTGCGTGCAATGGATTGGGTGCCTCGGTCGGTGCGGCAAAAGGCAAAGGAATTGCAACGAACATATTCCAAACTTGAAAATGAATTGGGTCGCATGCCCTACGACGATGAGGTTTGTAAGGAACTTAATATATCGCTAAAAGAATTTGAAGATATGTTATCCGATGTCACACCGGCAACGCTCGTTTCCCTGGAAGAAGCAATGCCGGACCGGGACACGGAATCCAAGGAATTGCGCGTCATCGATACAATAGTTGATCCCGGTTCCGATAATCCGTTAAAGGAACTCGGTTTTAACGAAGTGAAAGACATTTTAAAAGAAGCGATTTCATCATTGCCTGAAAAAGAAAAACTGGTTATTGCCCTATACCATTACGAAGAGCTGACATTAAAGGAAATCGGCGTTGTTTTGGATATTTCCGAATCGCGCGTTAGTCAGATCCATTCAAAAGTTGTTTTGAAATTACGATCCAAATTATTGCAAAAAATCAATGCTTGATATTTATATAATGTAAATAATTCAAGGGCGTGCTTCATTGTTGGACAAAAGGGAAACGGTATGAATGCGCTGAACCTCCAAACCTCGGTCAACAATGTGACTCAAATGGACAGACATCAACATGATGCCGGCCGGGCGCCTACTGTTTATCAAGATCAAAACGCCGCAATTGCAAGGAATGAGGCGGAAAAAAGGATCCGAATGCCGACGCCTCTTGATGAAAGCGAAGGTAAAAAGATCGATGCCAGGAGCAGGAAAAACGACTCCGGGAACAAAAATAAAAAGCAAAAAAGAAATAGTAAAAATGGTGACCACGGAAATGCGGCGCCTTTGTCTCCAAGCGGATATATCGTTGATATGCAAGCATAATGCAACCCGGAAAGAACTTTTGTAATGCCGCTTAATCCTATAGTCCAGCGTATTCGAAAAGTCACAGAAAGCATAATCAGTTTACCGACGCTGCCGACTGTGGTTTCCAAAATGATGGAATTGGTCGACAACCCCAAAACGTCTGCCGCCTCACTGGCCCGGTTGATTTCCACAGACCAGGCATTAACGGCCAAAATACTGAAATTGGCAAATTCGGCATATTACGGCTTTCCCCGCGAGATATCAACGGTCAATATGGCTATTGTCGTCCTTGGGTTTAATACCGTCAAAGACATGGGGTTGTCTCTTTCTGTTTTTCAAGTTTTTAAAGAAGCGGAAGTCAACAAGGCTTTTGACGTTTCCAAATTTTGGGAGCATTGTGTCGGATGCGGCGCAGCGGCGCGCATGATGGCGCGAAGGCTCAAATACCGCTATGTCGGCGAAGCGTTTGTCGCCGGATTGCTTCATGATATTGGAAAGGTGGTATTAAACCAATACGTGCATAAGGAATTCATGGAAATACTGGCGCTTACAGCCGATGGAACGTTGTCTCTTGACGATGCGGAAGATAAAACATTAGGAACCAGTCACGCGCAAATCGGTTCATGGCTGGCGGAAAAATGGAATTTGCCTAAAATTATCGTCGAAAGCATAACCTATCATCATGAACCATGGGAAGCAAAAAATGAACCGCTCCTGGTTGCCATAGTTTCAATTGCGAATTACTTGTGCCATTGTAGTTCAATCGGAAATTCCGGCAGAATAATTCCGTTAAAACCCGACAACCGATCATGGGAAATTTTCCAAAACACGCTTTCACCTCTTGGTGAAACCGATTTAGACGCCCTGACCACGGAGTTCCTATTGGAATTCGACCGGACAGAATCAATAATGTCTTTTATCAACGACGACTGAGCGTAAGCAATACTAAGGAGTTTCGGTGGGCGTTGCCGCGGTTAGTTCTTCCTCGGTTTTATACATTTTAATGAGCTTATCGAAATCGATGACCGAAAAAATATCAATGATATCGCGATTTGCTTCAATAATGGCGAGGCTCCCCCCAACATCCTTTATTAATTCGGAGCAGGCAATAAGCACGGCAATGGATTTGGTGTACAGATAAGATTCCTGGGAAAAGGCGATCGCTATGTGTTTGATGCCCTGGGAAATTTGGGCCTCAATAACGGCCTTTAAATCGTACATATCGGTGTTCAAACCAATATCTTCTTTTAATCGAAGAACCTGGAAAGCACCTTTTCGATAAATTTCAATTTGCATTTTTTCCCCGGTCTGGTCTTGGATATTCCGATGGTTAGCAATATAGATTATGTGCCGTTTTTATGGGCAAGTAGTTTTTAATTATGCCAGTTTTCAAATAAAATAGTATCACTGTCATCTTGTAAATTAAAGTAATTTTTATTAAGACTAAAATTGCGATCAAAAGTGGCCATGAGAGTACCCGTAATGCCTCACGATAATATCAAACGCGGAAATATACTTATAATTGATGATGAATATGCTATTTGCGCAGGCGTATCCGGTTTATTGGAATTGAATGGCTTTCATACCGATTATGTTTGCTCCGGTAATGAGGGATTGCAATACCT
>Ga0182027_10008210_pt1 | contig 15241 bp, 14 predicted proteins | sample 712E1DmetaG_FD_121300 | JGI IMG/M metagenome (GOLD analysis project Ga0182027, IMG submission 121300) | Permafrost microbial communities from Stordalen Mire, Sweden - 712E1D metaG (Illumina Assembly) | ecosystem: Environmental > Terrestrial > Soil > Wetlands > Permafrost | place: Sweden... | reverse complement strand
GAGTGGAAGTTCACCCGCGTCCAGTTGCGGGAATTGGTCGCAAAACTCAATGCACAACCCTCCTGCGCCTTGGCTGCCTGACCCGGGAAATACGTCACCGCAATTACGACCCAGAGCACTTAGCTTCAATAGTTCATCCAGGGTCGGCGTGGCGCTGCCCAACGTCTTTTCATTGCGCAGGATTCTGCTTAACGGCTGGCCATTATAAGTCGGCTCCTTCGCATCCCGCGCTTTTTCCAGCGCCCTTCGCTCGCTGGTGTCGGGATGCAGAAGGACAACGGCGCACAGCGCCGCAAGAATGACGATTATGGCTGTCATCTTCCGCTTCATCATCACCAGCCCTCTGGTTATGACGTCAAGGATACCACGGCAGCCGCGGAGAGATCAACCCTTCCGGGAAAGGGAGCGGCGCCGGATTCTGTTTCGAAGGCGCAATTGGGTCAAGATTGCGGCAAAAAACTCGTCCAAGCTGGGCGGCTTTGCCAGGCGCACATTCCCCACAACATATTCGGTTTTGATTTTTTAGGCAACTCACCCGTCGTTCGGGAAGTGCCTTAATTTGGTGTAGAGTCGAGCCTGTGGCTCGAAATCGGCGCGCAGCGCCGACACTACAACCGCGATCACTTCCGCGCTCCGGAAAATGGGAAGCGGGTGGCGCAGAACCGGGTCCAGACAACTTATCCAAAAACCACCTGTGCCGGTGTCTATTGTGATCCTTTTCCGGCTGCGTGTAGCGGCAGAACACACGTCCTTTCAGCAAGTCTCGCATGTTCTCATTATCTTTGCGAACTGGTATGAGATTGTGGATTTGGTTTATCTGCGATGGATGGGCAATCGGAACACTTCCACCATTTTGCGGGCGATCAAATGACGCCGTTCTTCGGTCACGTTGCCCTTGCGGTCCTCAAATCATTCCAGGTTCCTGGGAGCGCGGATCACCGACGCCTTGGCCAGCCGGTTTTGTTCCTGGATTTCCTCTTTGCTGTAGCAGTTGGCGAAGTAGCCCGCCGGCCGGATGGGAATGGGGTCAATGGGGGGAACTTCCTGCAAGAGGAAGCGGTGTTCTCCGCGCACGATGTACACCGTTTGGCCCTTGCTCGCCTCTTCCATCAGCCGCCCCAAATAGGTCTTCGCCTTGCTCAGGCTGAAACTGTCCGGCCGCAGATTGACTTTCCGTTTTCGGGGCGAATGATTCGCAACTTTCATAGCCTGACTGTAGCCTGTTTGTGGGCTGGCATCGAGAGAAAATAGTGATTGCGCGGGACCAGTTTGCGACCGGGTGACCGAAACCAAGCGGCGGGAGTGGGGTTGAATTCCTCAAAGTGCGGTTGGCAAAAGGCAATTCGTGAACAAAATCGTATTCATATCAACCCGCCTTTCGCCTCGTTCACGCCGCGCTGGAAAGGAAGCTATGCTCCTCAAACGAACTACGACCCTTTCAATCCAAAAAGCAGGGCCAGCTTCTGATCAACTTCGTCCTGCCAGGCTTGCGACAACTTGCCCAGATCACGGCGGATCAGTGCCGTGGTCAATGTGACAAGGCGGTGCAGCCGCAGCACCGACGCCACCCGCAATCCGGTTGCGCCAAAATCCTGCTGTTGCGAATGCAGCACAACATCTGTGGTGGCAATGTTCGCCGGCATTTGGCTGCTGATGAAGGCCACAACGACGTGGCGATGCGGGCCAATGGGATCGGTCAGGCACAAGGCGGGCCGCACCTTGCTGGCCGTCATATTATCGAAAGGAAACGGGACAAGGACAATTCTACCCTTGGTCATGAAACGGTTTGCCATCGGCGGCGGTGTAGATGTCCTCGGCCGCATCCTTCAAGAAATCGAACGCGGGGCTGGTTGCGGCGGCTTTCGTCCACGCGGCCTCGGAAATGTCCGCCTCCTCCGGCACAAGCACAATCACCCGGACGCGACTCTGTCCGGCAATGGGCAGCGGCTCATCCAGCCGCAACTGATGCTGCGCATCCACGATGCCGGTAGTTTCGATCGCATTCATAACCAAGACAATGTTGCCGATTCCGGCCAAAAGACAAACTTTCTTTTCGATGCTGACTTCCTCCCCGATTCTTGGCGGCTCCCCGGGGAGAATCGGCTTTGCGGCGTTGCGCCAGAGAAGGCGGGATGCCAGTGGAATATGTGATTGCGCGGGACCAGTTTGCGACCGGGTGACCGAAACCAAGCCGCGGGGGTGGGGTTGAATTCCTCGCAGTGCGGTTGGCAAAGGGCAATTCGTGAACAAAATCGTATTCATATCAACCCGCCTTTCGCCTCGTTCACACCGCGCTGGAAAGGAAGTTATGAAGAACAAAATCCCCGGCAAAACCGGGTTCACCCTGGTCGAAATCATGGTCGTGGTGGCCATCATCGGACTCCTGGCGGCCATCGCCATTCCAAACTTTGTCCGTTCGACTCAGGTGGCCCGGATGAATATCTGCATCAGCAACCTGCGCTCCATTGACGCGGCCAAGCAGGAATGGGCGCTCGAACAGCGCAAGCAGGAAACCGACACGCCAACGGCCCGCGATCTCCAGCCCTACTTGGGCCGCACTGCGGTTGGTGGGTTGCCCTCGTGTCCGGCCGACGCCGCGCAGACCTTCGCCACCAGCTATGCTCCCCAAAGCGTCGGGGCCAAGCCGGTCTGCCTGATCCTCCCCACCACGCACGTTCTGCCGTAACCGCTCCGGCCATCCGCTCAAGACAACCCGCCCGTTAAAAAGCTCCGCAGTTTTTTAACGGGCTTTTAACCAGCCGATCTTTGACTCGGCCAGCTCAGGGCGTTTCTCGACACTGCCACCATGCGATTTGCCAATTCCCTCGCACGATGGTAGGGCGAGACTCAGTCGAGCCGTGATATTCCGGTTTCATCCCACTGTCGCTGTGTCATGATGCGCCCCTTTAAACAAGGCTGGCTCATGAGGGCCTGAGAGCCCGCACTGGCGGCAGTTTCCGGCTCTTAATCCTAATCTTAATCCTAATCTTAATCTTGCCTAATCTGGCGAAGCGCCGCTGATGCCCCCACCCCTCCTACAGTCGCGTTCCAAACTTGTTGGCTTCATGAGCCAGCCGTGCCCTTTAAAACAAAAGCAAAAAAACTGCTTGACTTCTTTCGCCAGAAGGTAAGAAATCGCCTGCATAAGCCCAAGCTAACAGCTCGTTAAAAAAGCGCCCGATGGGGGCGCCGGGCCTGCGGAATCCGCGCGTTTTGCGCGGGAGATGCAGGCCGCGCGGCCTCACGCGGCGGAACGGAAACCTTTTTTAACGGGCTGCCGTCGGAAACTTTTATGAAAACACGCATTCTTTTTCTTTTCGCGATAACGGCGCTCCTCACAGTCACCCACAGCCTGCAAGCCCAGGGCACCGCCTTCACTTACGAAGGAAGACTCAATGACAATGGCAGCCCGGCCAATGGCAGTTACGATCTGACCTTCACCTTGTTTCCGGCCGGCAGCGGCGGCGCGCAGGCGGCCGCCCCGGTGACCAATGCCGCCACCGCCGTCAGCAACGGATTGTTCACCGTCACGCTGGATTTCGGGGCGGGCGTTTTTAATGGCGCCGGCTATTGGCTGGAGCTTGCCGTTCGCACCAATGGAAACGGCAGCTTCACCACCCTGGCGCCGCGCCAGCCCGTCACCCCCGCGCCTTACGCCATCTATTCAGCCAATGCCGCAAGCGCCCTGACGGCGGCCAGCGCAAATTCCGTCGCCGCCGCGAACATCGTTGGCGCCGTGCCGCTGGGGCACTTGCCCGCCGCCGTGATGACGAACAACGAAAACGGCGTCAACCTGGGCGGCGCCTTCAGTGGCAATGGCGGCGGCTTGACCAATTTGCAAACCACCAACTTGGCCGGCACCCTGGCCGACAGCCAGTTGAGCACCAACATTGCGCGGCTGAGCGTTCCCAACACCAACACCCAGGCCACGGGTGGGGTGGTCGTCTCTTACGGCTATATCGTTCACGCCAACATCACCTATGGCGGGTCGGGTTACACGGCGCTTCCGTCCGTTACGGTCTCGGATGTCAGCGGTTCCAACGCGGTCATCACCGCCTCACTTTCCGGCGGTTCGGTGGCGAGCCTGACAGTGACGGAGACGGGCGCCAATTATTCCGCCGCCGCCACCCTGACGATTGCCCCGCCGCCGAGCAGTGCGTTTCAGACCTTCACCAGCGCCAATACTTTCAACGGCGTCACCACTTTCAACAATGCGAGCAATACTTTTGCGGGCTCGTTCACGGGCAATGTTAATGGTTCTTTCACCGGCAATGCCAGTGGTTTGACGAATTTGAATGCCGCCAATTTGACGGGCACGGCGGCGAATCTATCCGTGGGCAACATCACGGTGAACAGCAATTTGTATCTGCCCGCGACGACGGCCAACACCGGCATCATTTATTCCGGCGGCAGCACTCTGGTGCATGACTACGGCGCGCAGAACTTTTTTGCCGGCGCGAACGCCGGCAATTTCATCATGAGCGGCTATGGAAACACGGCCATCGGCTTTGACGCCCTGCAAAACAACACGACCGGTTACAAAAACACGGCCAATGGCGCGTGGGCGCTTCAGAACAACACCACCGGCACCAACAATACGGCTAACGGCACTCAGGCGCTTCCGAACAACACGACCGGCAACGGCAATACGGCCACTGGCCAGGCGGCGCTTCTCTTAAACACGACCGGCAGCTTCAATACGGCCAACGGGGTGGCTGCGCTTCTGAACAACACGACCGGCAGCTTCAATACGGCCAATGGCAATACTGCGCTTTTCAACAACACGACCGGCTATGATAACACCGCCACCGGCAATGCGGCGCTTTATGCCAACACAACCGGCTACTTAAACACGGCCAACGGCGGTTCAGCGCTTTTCTTCAACACGACCGGCAGCTTCAATACGGCCAACGGCAAAAATGCGCTTGGCAACAACACGACCGGCAGCCAAAACACCGCCAACGGCGCATCCGCGTTGCAAGACAACACGACCGGCTGGAACAACACAGCCGATGGCTTTTACGCCCTTTACAATAATACCGCCTATGACAACACGGCCTGCGGCTCGGGGTCCCTTTGGCACAACACAACCGGCCACGAAAACACGGCCAACGGCATGAATGCGCTTTTCAACAACACGACCGGCTGTTCCAACATCGCCTTCGGTTACATGGCGGGCAGCAATCTCACCACAGGAAGTTACAACATTGACATCGGTAACATGGGCTTGGCCACGGACACCAACATCATCCGTATCGGCTCCGGCCAGACCCAGACATTTATCGCAGGCATCTCCGGGGCAAATGCTTCCGGTGGGGCTGCGGTTTATGTCACTTCATCCGGGCAGCTAGGAACTGTCAACATTGCCGGCACCGACAACACGGCCACTGGCCAAGGGGCGCTTCTTAACAACACCACCGGCAGCTACAATACCGCCAACGGCCAAGGGGCGCTTGCCGACAACACGAGCGGCTACAGCAACACTGCTAACGGCGGTCTTGCGCTTTACAACAACACGACCGGTATTGACAACACGGCTAATGGTGTTAATGCCCTTTACAACAACACGAATGGCATCGGCAACACAGCCAACGGCTGGGACGCGCTTTATTTGAACACAACCGGTTGGCGCAATACGGCTAACGGCGGTAGTGCGCTTTACAACAACACGACTGGCTCCTACAACACAGCCAATGGCTCTATGGCACTTAACTATAACACAACCGGCAGCAACAACATCGCTGAAGGATATCTGGCCGGTTTCAACCTCACGACGGGAAGCAGCAACATTGACATCGGCAACATGGGTCTTGGCACAGATGCCAACATCATCCGCATCGGCACCGGCCAGACCCAGGCATTCATTGCCGGCGTCATCATCGGCGACGGCAGCGGTTTGACCAATCTCAATCTCGGGCAAATGCCGGGTGCGGTGCTGACGAATAATGAAAACGGCGTGACGTTGACCGGCACGTTTAGCGGCAATGCCACAGGCTTGACGAATCTGAACCCAACGAATTTGAGCGCGGGCACGGCGGCAATCAACATTTCCGGCAATGCGGCGACGGCGACAATCGCCGCCAGCGTGACCGGGAGCATCGCCGATGCCCAGTTGTCGGCAAACGTGGCTTTGCTGAACGCAACAAATTCATTCACCGGCACGAACAATTTTGCCGGTGTCACTATTGCGCCCAATGCCCACAACCTTTTCAACGGGACATTCACGGGCGGCGGCGGTGGACTGACCAATCTCCCGGCCAGCGCCATCACCGGCGGGCTTACGGTCAACCTTGCCGTGCTGGTGCCGGGCGGCGGGACCAACACCCTTTGCTTTACCAACGGCGTTTTAATGGCCATCCAATGAAAACTCTTTTGCTCATCCCGCTGCTGTTTGCCGCATCCGCGGTTCACGCCCAGCAATACTCCATTGGCTGGTATAAAATCACCGGCGGCGGCGGCGCGAGCAGCAACGGCCAGTATTCCGTCAGCGGCGCCATCGGCCAGCCGGATGCCGGCGGCGCAATGACCGGCGGCAATTTTTCCGTGACCGGCGGGTTCTGGTCGCTCTACGCCGTGCAAACTCCCGGCGCGCCCTTGCTCCAAATTCTCCTGACTACCACCAACACGGCGATGGTCTTTTGGCCTTCGCCCTCCGCCGGATTCAATCTGCAAATGAACGCCAACCTGGCCACAACCAATTGGGCCGCGCCCGCCGAAACCGTCACCGACAACGGCACGATCAAATACATCATCGTCAATCCGCCAGCCGGAAACCGGTTTTATCGCCTGAAAAGTCCGTGACCGGTCCTTGAGACGCCCTAATCCTTGGCGCGGCTAAACATGCGAAAAAGAGGCTCCTTTCGCGTATTCCGTGTATTTCGCGGTTCCCTCTGTTTTCCATATTGGCATGGTTTTTGAGGTTCCATATTCCGCAACCGCAGCCTGCGTTGTCCATTCCTGTCTCCATCCGTGCAATCCGGTAAATCCGTGGTCCCTCTTCCCGCCCTCTTCCTGTTCCCTAGAAATGAAGTCAAGTCCCGCAAAAAGTTCATCCGTAATTCTTTGCAGTTCAATGTGTTACAATCCAAGCTGCTCGCGATGCCTCCAAAACGCCCCTCAAAAATGCCATTTTGGCAGGCAGAACGGCATCCCGGACAATTTATTTTTCGTTTTGAATTTCCGCTTTTGACCAATCCCAAAACCCACCCCATCCGCAACCCATTCGCATTCAAAAACCTGCGCCTCAAATCCGCCATCCAAAATCCAAAATCCGCCTTTGAAAATCGTACCCACCGTGGGAAAGCGTTTTTTCAATAGGTGTGCTTTAATCGAGCCATGAAAGTTCAATCAGACTGGAATTTGATGAGCGCCGCAGAAGCCGCCGCCGCCCAACCCTCCGCCAATCCGGCAGTCCAAATCAAAGCCAAATCGGCGCAACGCTCCAAAACGTCAAAGTGGGTCAAAGTAAATCAAAGTAAGTCAAAGTAAATCAAAGCACTTTTTTTTGAAAAATGCCTTTCCGTGGTCACCACCACCAAACGCGCCATGGTGCATTTTCGATTTCAGCCCAGCCTCACGCGGTCCTTCACGGCGTCTCCCGGAGGCTCTGGCCTCCGTAGCCTTGGCGAAGGAGGCTCGACTCCCGGCCTTCCCCGCTCTATCCTTCACTCCATGAACCTGGCGCTCGCGTTTTCCGACTCGGCCCGGCGGGACTTGGGCAAGATCGCCCTGTTCTGGGGTGACGCCGAATTCTCCTACGGAGACCTCTGGTCGCAGTCGCTCTCCGCGGCGGAGCGGCTGACCCATTCTTTCGGCGTGAAACCCGGCGACCGCGTCGGCATCTGGCTGAAAAATTGCCCGGAATTTGTTCCGGCGCTGTTCGGCATCTTCCAGGCTGGCGCCGTCGTCGTCCTCATCAACAATTTCCTCAAGCCCAACGAAGTCCAATTCATCCTGGCCGACGCCGGCATCAACGTCGTCATCAGCGATGACACGATGCGGGAGGATTTCGCAAAATTGCAGGCCGAACGCCCGCAATTGAAAATGTTTCGCGCCGAGGAAATCAGCGCGGCCCCCCGCCTACCGCCATCCGCCGTCGAGCCTGCGCGTTTGTCCGCCTCGGACCTTGCGGTGATCATCTACACCTCCGGCACCACTGGCCGTCCCAAAGGCGCGATGCTGACGCACGGGAATTTGCTGGCCAACCTGGAAAGCTGCCGGCAGGCGCTCGAAGCGGTGGTGGGCGACCGGTTCGTGATTCTGCTGCCGATGTTTCACAGTTTCATGCTCACGGTGGGGATTCTGCTGCCGCTTTACGTGGGCGGCTCCATTGTCCTCGTCAAATCCATCCATCCGGCCAAAAACATTCTGCACGACATCATCCGGCGGCGGGCGACCTTGCTGCCGGCGGTGCCGCAGTTTTTCCGCACGCTGACCAGCATTGCGCCGCCGGGCGATCTGCCGTTGCGGGTGTGCATCAGCGGCGCGGCGCCGTTGCCGGCGGAGATTTTGCGGGAATTCACCGCGCGCTTTCCCTTCCCGCTGCTGGAGGGCTACGGCTTGAGCGAAGCCAGCCCGGTCGTGTCCTTCAACCCGATTCGCGGCCCGTGGAAAGCCGGTTCCATCGGCCTGCCGATCCGCGATGTGGAAGTCTCGGCCCAAAATGATTCCGGCGACATCCTCGGGCCGGGGCAGACCGGTGAAATCTGCGTGCGCGGCAAAAACGTCATGCTCGGTTACTGGAACCAGCCGGAGGAGACGGCCAAGGTCTTTCGGGGCGGCTGGCTTCTGACCGGCGACGTCGGCCATCGCGACGCCGACGGCTATTTCTACATCACCGATCGCAAGAAGGACATGCTCCTGGTCAACGGCATCAACGTCTATCCGCGCGAGATCGAGGAAGTCCTTTATCAATTCCCGGGCGTGCGGGAAGCGGCCGTCATTGGCGTGCCCAATGCCCGCAAGGGCGAACAGCCGCTGGGCTTTGTTTCCGCTGGCCCGGGCGCCGCCCTGGAGGAAAATGTTTTGCTCCAATTCCTCCGCCAGCGCCTGGCCGATTACAAGCTGCCGCGACGAATCAACATCCTGCCGGGATTGCCCCGCAGCGCCACAGGGAAGATTTTAAAAACCAATTTGCGCGCTATGGTGGCCGAGGATTCCAGCCGGGGAGGTGGTTTGGCCGGCCCGGAATGAGGTTTTACGGCCGGCCCGTTGTTGATTTATCTTGTTGATTACAAACAGGTTGCGTAACTGACGCCGTTTACCAGTTGACGCTTCTGGGATCCGGCCTGTAAACTATTGCTTACTGCTGCATGGGCGCCAGTAAGCGTCCGCGGAGAACCATTTTATGCCTGAAGGATATTGTGTCAAGTGCAAGGCCAAGAAAGAAATTGCCGAGGCGGTGGAAGAAACCATGAAGAACGGGCGCAAAGCCATCAAGGGCAAATGCCCGACGTGCGGAGTGGTCATGTTCAAAATCCTCGGCGGCAAAGCGGCGGTCTCGACTGCCACCCCGCCGAAAGGACCGACCCAGCCTAGCTGATTTCCTTATGGCGCAACAACTGGCCTACGTCCTCATCACTCCTTACACGCTGCACAAATCCCGCACCGGCGGCATTATTGCGCGTCTCATCACCCGCACCGGCCTGGAGTTGGCGGCCGCGCGCATGTTTGCCCCCAGCGCCGAATTGGTGCGGCTTTACTCCGACGCGGTGGTGTCCGCCGCTGATCCGCAGGACCGCCGCATCCAGGAACTGATCCGCGATTACATTCTGACCAATCTCAGCCCAGATCCCAAAACAGCCCGTCGCCGCCGGGTGATGATGCTGCTCTTTTCCGGCGAAGAGGCCGTGCGCAAAATCCGCTCCGTCATCGGCAACATCAGCGCCGACCGCTGCGGCGGCGAAACGATCCGCGACACTTACGGCGACCTCATTGTGGACGCCCAGAACCAGGTGCGCTATTTTGAGCCGGCCGTCCTGGCCTCCCCCAGCGCCGATGAAGCCGTGCAAAAACTCAAACTCTGGGCGCGTTACTCCGAGAGCGACGGCGGCATCGTCCAAGACACCCTGACGTATGCGCCGGGGGAAACTCCGCAGCGAACGCTGGTGCTGATCAAGCCGGATAATTTCCGCTTCGCCACCGGCCGGCCGGGCAACGTCATTGATTTCCTTTCGCGAACCGGGCTTTACATTGTCGGGATCAAGGTCCATCGCATGAGCGTGGCCCAGGCGTCCGAGTTTTACGGGCCGGTGCGCGAGGTTTTGCGCACGCGCCTCAAAGACACGGTGGCGATGCGGGCCAAAGCGACCCTGGAAAAGGAATTCAGTTTCAAAATTCCGCCCGCCGAAGAAAAGCAACTGGGGGAAATCCTCGGCCCGATTTTTGGCGACAACCAGTTTGACAACATTGTCAAGTTCATGTCCGGCCGCACCGCCGCCGAATGCGATGCCGCCCAGTTAAAGCAGCCCGGCACGGAGAAGTGCATCGCCCTGATTTACGAGGGCGTGCAGGCGATCCGCAAAATCCGCGACGTCCTCGGCCCGACCGATCCTTCCAAGGCGCCGCCCGGCTCGATCCGGCGCGAATTTGGCCAGAGCATCATGGTCAACGCCGCCCACGCCAGCGATTCGGTAGAAAGCGCCGCGCGCGAGATGGCCATTGTCAACGTCGGCCAGAACAGCCTCCGCACCGTGGTGGAGGATTTCTTCGGGAAGCTTTAGCCCGTTCCGCCAGGCAACACATTCTCCCCGTCCCCCCCTCGCATTTTCCGCGGCCCGGCGTTATGATGCCACGATTCATGTTGCACGAGCCGCTCATCACAAGTCTTTACGTTCACGTGCCCTTCTGCGCGAAGAAGTGCGGCTATTGCGCCTTTTACTCCGAGGCCAGCGATGGCGCGCTGGTCAACCGCTACGTGAAGGCCCTCATCCGGGAAATGGAATTGGTGGCGGCGGATTTGAAGCCGCAAACGGTCTTCTTCGGAGGCGGCACCCCTTCCCTTCTGAATATGCGGCAATGGGAAAGCATTTTCAAAGCGATGGAGCGCCTCCATTTGCTCGGCGCGGCGGAGTGGACGGTGGAATGCAATCCCGCGACCGTTTCGGCGGACAAAGCCCGGCTGCTGCGCCAATGGGGCGTCAACCGCGTGTCCCTGGGCGCGCAATCCTTTGACGCGGGTTTGCTGGAGCGGCTGGGACGAGTTCACAGCCGGGAGATGATTTTTAAATCGTTCGACATTCTCCGCGCCAGCGGCTTCGACAATGTGAATCTGGATTTGATGTTCGCCATTCCAGGGCAGACGATGGAGACGTGGCGCTCCACCCTGGCCGAAGCCGTGGCGCTGGGCGGCGAACACCTGGCCTGCTACGAAGTCATCTACGAGGAAGACACGCCGTTGTTCGCGCAATTGCAGGCCGGCAAAATCTCCGCCGACGAAGAACTGGCCTGCGCGATGTACGACGAACTTCTCTCCGTCACCGCCGCCGCCGGCTTGGAGCAATACGAAGTGGCCAACTTTGCCCGGAGGCGTGGCGGCGGAGGGGCCGGGCCGCCGGAAAGGGCTTGCCGGCATAATGTCAACTACTGGCGCGGCGGCCCCTTTCACGGGCTGGGGCCAAGCGCCGCCGGTTACGCCCGCGGCAGGCGGACGGCCAACATCGCCAACACCACTCTTTATTGCGAGCAATTGGAGCGGGGCCTCCGCCTCCCCGCCTCCAGCGAAGAATTGCCGCCGCTGGCCCGGGCCGGGGAGATTGCGGCTTTCGGGTTGCGCATGACGGCGGGGTGGCCGCTGCTGGAATTCCAACAGCGCACCGGCTTTGATTTGAGGCAGGAATGGGCGCCGGAAATCCAGCGGATGATTGCGCTGGGTTACGGCAAGTTGGACGACCAGCGGTTTCAGTTGACCAACCAGGGGCTGCGCTTTGCCGATTGGGTCGGCTCGGAATTCTTACGAAGTTAACCTGCGGCCAATCCAGCCACGGATTCTCCAACCTCTGCCCGGCTTCATTGTTGTTGATTCTCCTGCTGCCCCCCCGGAATCGGAGGCATTGGAACCCCTTTCGGGATCCCCGAGCCGACGGGGGTGAAGTTCGGCCTCATGGACGACGGGTTGCTCAGGGGAGCATTGAGTGGAATGGCGGTCATACCGGCATTGCCGGGATTATTGGCGGCGATGGGCGACGCTCCACCAGAGATGACCGTCCCGCCGGGATTTCTGGAAGCTGACCCAAAACTGGTTTGCTGTTGGGAAAAGTTTTGAGCCGTGTTGACGGCTGTGCCTTGGGAACTGCTGTACGCTGACGCACCGCCAATGATTGAGCTGCCTCCGCCACCACCTCCAAAGCCGCCTCCGCCCCCTGCCGACGGGCCGCCAATGATCGTGGCTCCCCCCCCATAATTTTCGCCGGGCGCCGCCCCGCCTGCTCCTGGCGCGGCAGTCTGCATTGGCATGACGGGTGGGGCGCCCGGAATCTGCCGCATGGCTGGCGTGCCACGCCCAGCCGGGGCCTCGGAGGAATGGCTCTCGAAACCGTTGGCTTTCATCGTCAGGGTCATGGGCGTGCCGGAGTTCATGATGTCAACCTCCTCCGCCTCGGCATGAACCTTCACCAGTTCCACCACGCCATCTTTCTCGCCTTCAGCGAGAGTCAGGTAGGAAGTCACTTCCTGCAATTCCTTGGCCTTTGTCGGATCCTTGATCTTCACCGCCATCAACACCTTCACGTGATCCGCGTCCCGGATGAACCCGCTCAAAGTCACCACCGGCAGGTCGGGCGGCGGCCCTGTGTCAACCCCCGCAGCGGGAGGCGGCGTATTCAGGCGAAACACGTTTGCGTCACTGATGACCGCGTAGGGGTTGGAATTGTCCTCGGCTCCAGCCACGGAGGAGGGCGCCGGCGGAACTTCGTCTGCGCCGGCGGAACGAGCAGCCGCAGTGCCGAGCAAAATCGCTCCGCCCATCAAGCCGGCCCAGGCCACTTTGAAACGCGCACGCATGTTATATCCTAACCGTTCTCTCTCAAAAACACCACTCGAAACGCAAAGTTGCCCGGCCCCCCCCATCAATAGGCCGCCTGCACCCCTTTGACCGAGTGCTTCTTCATCCAGGGCATCAATCCGCGCAGGCGCCGGCCCACCTTTTCCACCGGGTGGTTTTGCCCCGCTTTGAGCAGGGCGTTATAGGTCTTGTAGCCGCCGTTGTACTCCGCGATCCAGCCTTTGGCAAACTTGCCCGACTGGATGTCCTTGAGCGCGGCCTTCATCCGTTTTTTCACCCCGGCATCAATGATTTTCGGGCCGACGCTCACGTCGCCCCACTTGGCCGTTTCAGAAACGGAGAAGCGCATCCCGCTGATGCCGGCCTCGTTCATCAGATCCACGATCAATTTCAACTCGTGCAGACATTCAAAATACGCCATCTCCGGCTGGTATCCCGCTTCCACCAGCGTTTCGAAACCCGCCAGGATCAACGCCGAGGCCCCGCCGCACAAAACAGTTTGTTCGCCGAACAAATCCGTCTCCGTTTCTTCTTTGAAGCTGGTCTGGATGACCCCGGCGCGGGTGGCGCCAATCCCTTTGGCCCAGGCCAGCGCAATCTGTTTGGATTTCCCGCCGGGGTCCTGGTAAATCCCGATCAACGAAGGCACTCCTTTGCCTTCCAGATACTGGCGGCGCACGATGTGGCCCGGCCCTTTGGGCGCCACCAGGATCACGTTGACGTCGGCCGGCGGCACCACCGTTTTGAAATGGATCGAAAAACCGTGCGAAAACAAAAGTGTCTTGCCCGCCGTAAGATTGGGCGCGATGTCCCGCTCGTAAGCTTTGGCTTGCTTGGTGTCGGGAATGGCCACGAAAATCACCTCCGCCCGCCGCACCGCTTCGGCCGTGCTGAACACCTCAAACCCTTTGGACTTGGCCACCGGAATGGATTTGCTCCCCTCATAAAGCCCGATGATGACTTTGCAGCCGCTGTCCTTTAGGTTCAGGGCGTGGGCGTGGCCTTGCGAGCCAAAGCCCAGCACGGCCAGCGTTTTGTTTTGCAGATGCTTCAAGTCCGCGTCTTTGTCCGAATATACTTTTGCAGGCATGGGAATTAATGGTGAATGGTGATTTATGTGTTGTGAATTATCAGTGGTCAATTTCGGCGGCGGCCATCATTTGCGGCCTAGGGCAATTCTCCCGGTCCGCGTCAATTCCTGCACGCCAAAGGTCTTCATCAAGACCAGAAACTTCTCCACTTTGCTTTCGTTTCCAGTGATTTCGATGGTCAGGCTCCGGGGCTGCACGTCCACTATTTTCGCCCGGAAAATATCGGTCATCTGCATGATCTCAGCCCGCGTCTTGGCGTCCACCCCCACCCGCACCAAAACCATTTCCCGGTCAATGAATTCATCCTGATGGAAATCATGCACCTCCAGCACGTTGACCAGCTTGTTGAGCTGCTTGACGATTTGATCCACCGTGGCGTCATCCCCGCGCGTGACGATCGTCATGCGCGACGTGTCCGCGTCCTGGGTGGGCGCGACGTTCAGAGAATCAATGTTGTAGCCGCGGCCGCTGAACAGCGCGGCGACGCGCGTGAGCACTCCGAACTTGTTCTCCACCAGCACGGATATTGTATGACGCATAAATGGCGCGTGTTTTGCTTTATATTCCAAGACCAAAAACCCCGCCTCCCCAAGGGAACAGCGGGCGGCCTGTGAGCCGGAACAATGCTTCAGGCCGCGTTAGTCGGCAGCGACAACGCAAACCACCCTCAGCACTCTGGCCGGACATTTCATCACCCGCAAAATAGCAACCCCCCCGCCCCCGGTCAACAGCCAATTTCACAAAAATCCGGGAATGCCCTGCGCGACAAAACCGGCCTTGCGGTGGCCTGGGGATCGCGCGTCCCGATTCCGAATCGGGATGCGGTGTTCGGCGCCCTCGCCGAACACGTGTTCTTTGTCCAAGCCTCGAATGTTCTCATTAACCATGCGAACCGGGTTCCCTCCATCCAATGGTCGCAGTATCAAGATGCTTCCTCCGGAATGGCCGCACGACAAAACTCTTCGTGGGTTGCGTCCCCCTATTGTGCTGACCGCGCGCGCAGCCCCGCGCTTCCAAAAACAGTGTGGCGGCGGTCTATGACCTTGTCATTACCCACATCTTTTGGCTGCTTGCTTGAGCGTTTCTAATCTGTAAATATCTGTCAGCACGGTTTGGCAAACTGGTCGGCGATTCCTCAGGCCGACCAGTT
>Ga0182027_10008209_pt1 | contig 15241 bp, 16 predicted proteins | sample 712E1DmetaG_FD_121300 | JGI IMG/M metagenome (GOLD analysis project Ga0182027, IMG submission 121300) | Permafrost microbial communities from Stordalen Mire, Sweden - 712E1D metaG (Illumina Assembly) | ecosystem: Environmental > Terrestrial > Soil > Wetlands > Permafrost | place: Sweden... | reverse complement strand
TCTCCCGAAGACGCCCAAGCTCAAGTCGTTAAACATCTTGTCAATCGTTCCCGTTCAACTGCCAGCCGCTTACGTAAGCGGCATAAGACCAAAGTTCAAACCTAATCTGACATTGTCAAGTTAAACACAAAGTACACGAAGTACACCAAGGTAAAAAGGAAAAGGCTTAATTTCGTGTCACCCGATACCCTACTTTGCGTTGATTCCTCTCAAGATTGTGTTTAAATTGTTTTTGCAATGGACTCATGGGTATAATCGGACAAACCAATTCGACAAAGGAGAAAGAATGAGCGAACTTGTACAACTCGGAGGCGTTTCGGGTCACCTGGCAAAGCCCAAAGGCAATGGCCCCCACCCCGGCTTGATCGTCATCCAGGAGTGGTGGGGCCTCAGCGATCACATCAAATCCGTCGCGGACCGTTTTGCAGCCGTCGGGTATCTGGCTTTTGCGCCGGACCTCTATCACGGCGAACTTGCCAACCTGGGCGATAACGATACCGCCATGAAATTGACGCAAAAATACAGCCCGGGCGCGCCTGCCGAACTCCAGCAAGTTTTCGATGCGCTCAAAAAGCATCCGGATTGCAGCGGCAAAGTCGGAAGCGTCGGCTTCTGTTTCGGCGGACGCATGTCGCTGGCGCTCGGCCTCAGCCGTCCGGTGGACGCGATCTGCACCTTCTATGGCGGCGGAATGCAGCAACTCTTCGATCAGCTTGGGAACCTGCATGCACCCGTACTGGGTCTGTTCGGCGATAAAGATCAATCCATTCCGGTCGGCACGGTGGAAGAGTTCGATAAACTATTGGGCAAGCTGGGTTTGGAGCACGAAGTCATTGTTTATCCAAACTCCGGCCACGCCTTCTTCCGCGATAGCGATCCGAGTTCGTATCGTCCTGAAGCGGCAAAAGACGCCTGGGAACGCGCGACCAAGTTTTTCAAAAAGAATCTCAACTAAATTAAACGGATGGCCTGTTGCCATCCGTTTTTCTTGATCTTCAGACAACCTTTTCCAACCTTCAAACTTTCCAACCTTTCAACCTTTCAACTTTCCAACCTTCAACCGTTTCTTATTGACAAATCTCTCCGCATCCGCTAATCTTGATATGTGAGCAACCTAACCCAAAACCAGCTTGCCGTCATCGAAGCCGAACCCTCATCCAAGCTTTTTCTCGCGGGCCGTGCGGGGACAGGCAAATCCACCGTCGGTGTTGAACGGCTCAAATACCTTTTAGCGCAGGGCATCCACGGGGATGAAATTCTGGTGCTTACGCCGCAGCGCACGCTCCAGGAACCCTATCTTGAGATCATCCAATCACCGGAGCGGAGCGCGGGCGGCGAAGTAACACCTGCCACCGTCGGCGGCCTGGCACGGCGCATGTGCGATCTGTTCTGGCCGCTCGCCGCGGACAAAGCCGGTTTTGCTCATCCCGACCGTCCGCCCGTTTTTCTGACGCTCGAAACCGCACAATACTACATGGCGCATATCGTGCGGCCCTTGCTTGAGCAGGGTTATTTTGAATCGGTCACGATTGACCGCAACCGTTTGTACGCCCAAATAATAGATAACCTCAACAAATCAGCGGTAGTGGGATTCCCATATACGGAAATCGGGTCGCGGCTCGATGCGGCCTGGATCGGCGATCCGGGCCAGCGGCGAATTTATACCGATGCGCAGGATTGCGCCACGCGTTTCCGCGAATTCTGCTTGCAAAACAACCTGCTGGATTTCTCCCTGCAGCTTGAAGTTTTTTGGTGGCATCTTTGGCCCGATCCGCTGGTACATGGTTATCTCGTCAAAACCTACCGTCACTTGATCTATGACAACCTGGAAGAAGACGGCCCCCACGCCCACGATTTGATACGCGCCTGGCTGCCCGAATTCGACTCGGCGCTGCTCATTTATGATGAAAACGCAGGCTACCGGCGCTTCCTCGGCGCAGACGTGGATACTGCGCTGGCTTTGCGAGAAATGTGCGATAAGCAAATCACATTCGATGAATCGTTTGTAATGTCGGAAGGAATCGAAGGGCTTGCCGATTCGCTCAGTGAGGCGATTGCTCCCACCCTCACCCCCTTCCCCTCTCCAAAAATGGGAGAGGGGCGAAAGCTAACCCCTGTCTCTTCTCACAAAATGGGAGAGGGGGGTATGGATAATGGGCAGACTCTGAAAATCATCACATCCCGCTTCTATCCCGAACTCCTCGATACCCTCGTGAAGGAAATTGAGAACTTACTTCAACCTTCATCCTTCGAACTTCATCCTTCGAACTTCATCCTTCATCCTTCCGATATCGTCATCCTCGCCCCTTACCTCTCCGATGCGCTGCGCTTTGCCATCACCAGCCGTCTTGAAGCCAAGCATATCTCCTGGAGAACACACCGTCCCTCGCGCTCATTGCACGACGAACCCGCCTCGCAAGCGCTGCTGACGCTGGCCGCGCTGGCGCATCCGCATTGGAACGTGCGCCCCTCCAAATTCGATGTGGCCTATGCCTTAAAACTTGCGCTGGACATGGACCTGGTACGCGCCCAGTTATTGACCGAGATCGTTTATCGCAGCAAGGATATTACGCTTTCCACGTTCGACCAGATCAATTCCGATAAACAGGAGCGCATCACCTTTACACTCGGAAACCGATATTCGACCCTTCGAGATTGGATCTTGAATTATCGTGAAATCCAGCCCTTGCCCCTCGATCATTTCCTGCGGCGCTTCTTCGGTGAGGTCCTGTCACAGCCAGGGCTTGGTTTCCATCGCAACCTGGACGCGGCGCGCGTTGCCGCCAGCCTGATCGAGTCGGTGCGGAAATTCCGCCTGGCGATGGAGCCTTCGTTCGTCAGCCTGGATCATCCCGATTTCGACTTCGGACGTGAATATATCGCCATGCTCCAGGAGGGGGTCATCGCGGCGCAATATTTGGAATCATGGAAAACCGAAAGCGACGCGGCGGTTTTGGTTGCGCCCGCCTACACCTTCCTGATGATGAACAAACCTGTAACCGTCCAGTTCTGGCTCGACGCCGGTTCGAGCGGCTGGTACGAACGCCTCGATCAGCCGTTAACCCATCCGCAGGTGTTGAGCCGCGCATGGCCCAGGGATCGCCAGTGGACCTTTGCCGATGAAGACCGGACCAACAAGGAAACGATGGCGCGTTTGGTTTCGGGTCTGCTGCACCGCTGCCGCGAAAAACTTTATCTTGGCATCAGCAATCTAGGCGAGAGTGGATTTGAACAGCGAGGAGAGTTGTTGCGAGCATTTCAAAGGGTTTTACAAAACGTGTCAAGTGATTAAGTGTCAAGTGTTAGGAGCAAACCATGAACATTATTAAAAAAATCAAATCTCTGATCATCAAAGTGTTCAAAGGAACGCGAACGCATAAGCGAGACAAAGCGCAAATGAAGTTATCCGAATTCTTTCATTCATCGCCGCTAGCCGACATTGATTTAAGCCGCGATAAGAGTTTGCCGTGCAACATAGAAGAGAGCCACAGATGAACGCGGATGAACTTAAATTTCAAACGCACACTTTCCCCTCTCCTTTTATAGGAGAGGGGCTAGGGGTGAGGTACGAAAGCGGGTTTGAACAGCGAGGCGCATTATTGAAGGCTTTTCAAAAGGTATTATCAGAGAAATATTCAAAAGAATAAAAGCTGGTTTTCTTCGACTAAGAGTTCATATGGCTAAAAGAATCGAAAGCATTGAAGGCGTTCGCATACATGGTCATTTTTATCTACATCACCGATTTAGCGCAGGTGTTAATATCGTTTACGGTCATAATGGTGGTGGTAAAACAACCCTTCTTGAAATTTTAGCCAACGCAATCAGCGGCAACTTTATAAAATTTGCTTACCTGGATTTTTCAGAAATAAATATTGAGTTTGATGATGGGAAAATTTTATCCATTTCAAAAGTGCAACCCACCGAACATGATGATGTACCAATGATAAGTGTCAGAATGGATGAGGAATTGATAATCTCAATTCCAATTGAAGAACCGGTATCGACCTATACATCAAACAAAACAGATAACATTCTCATTGATTACGGCATTCCACAAGTATCTTATTTCCCTGCTTATAGAATCTTGTATGATTACTTGGTACTATCAAGAGATGAACAGAACAGAAAACTTCTTTCACCATTTTCTCCACTGATTTATTATCCAAGCATAAATGAAATTGAAGAAAATCTACAAGATGATGTTATAAAAAGGGATAGCATCCAATTATTTGTCAACACAGTTAATAGGTTTTATGAGAAAAAGAAATTAGTTTTGCGTCCAAAAAGCGATATTCCCTTCGAAATAATCTATGAAGATCAGCATAGATCAAGAAAGCTTTCCTCCTTGTTCTCGGGAGAGAGACAAATAACAACGATGTTTTATGCTGTGAGCCAACTTAATACAGGAAGTCTGGTTTTAATTGATGAGCCTGAAATATCTCTTGATGTTGTTTGGCAAAGAAAAATCTTGAGAACAATTTTATCAATGTTTAAAACTGAGCAAATTATCGCCTGTACACATTCGCCTATTATTGCTGCTGATTTTGAAGATAGAGAGCTTGAATTTAGATTTGCCGGAAAAATAATATGAGTTCAAATCAAATGACCCTTGAGGAGTATAAAAAGTACTTAGAATGGGATACTCAGAAGCATCTCCTTGTCGAAGGCACTTCGGACCGTATCATATTTCTCAGATTTTTTGAAGAATTTCTTGGACCTGAATGGCAGGATAATTCAGGCTTGGCCATAGATACATCAGAAATATTGTCCAGCTCATCTAATAATGCTCAAGGCAATCGTGAAAAGGTAGAGCTCGCAGTAAATATGTTGATGAATCTACTTCCACTAAATAAATTAACCGGGTTCGTAGATCGAGAATTCAGAGGATTTGATTGGGAATCAGAATTTCAAGATAAACTGAAAATACATGTTATTAAGGACCGGATTGTTTGGACAAGAGGTCATTCGATTGAAAATTATTTTCTAAATATTAATGTTCTGCAAATACCTTTTACAATTGCTTCAGGGGAAACTTTTAAAAAAGCTTATGATCTATTTAAAAAGAATTTACTTTACTTTTTAAAAACTGCTTGCATATTGACATTATCAGCTTTGTCATTAAATTATAGCTTCGATAGAATCAAAGCCTCAATTGGGTGGGACATATTAGAATCAGATGGCACTATTAATACTGAAATTTGGTCCGATCGATTAAACGATAAAGCTAATTTTAATCGTGAAGAAATTTCCCAGCTAATCAAGCAGTACAATAAATATGCAGATAACTTGATCTCAATCAATGACGAGATTTTAGAATGGTTTCCACATGGACATATCAGTTTTCATCTAATTTGGTGTGCATTTGCAAGATGCGTTTATGAGACCGTTGATAATCCTAGTGAAAGAAAAAGCAAAGCTCAGAAGGTTTTAGAGGCTAGTAGCGATATGAGATTGGGAATGTGTGCTTTATATTGGGCAAAATGTGCTAGACAAGGAATTGTTCCTCACCCTTCAGAAATATTTAATTTAATTGGAATAGCTTTAGACTCAAAACCGGCACACACATGAACTTCTCATTTACTCCTCGACCTTCGCAACGTAAAATCCTTGCCTATCGCGGCGGGACAATGGGCATTTCGGCTGTGCCCGGCTCTGGCAAGACGCACACCCTCTCGGCTCTCGCCGCACAGATCATCTCCAGCGGTCAACTCGAACCGGAACAGGAAGTGTTGATCGTCACGCTGGTCAACTCGGCGGTGGATAATTTCAAAGCGCGTATCGAAGAACGATTTGAGAATCCTATACAGGCACTCTACAAATACCGCGTCCGCACCCTGCATGGGCTGGCGCACGACATCGTCCGCGAAGACCCGTCGCTGGTCAGCCTCGACAAGAAGTTCTCCATCGTGGATGAAACTTCCTCGTCTGCCATGGTCGCCGAAGCGGCACGCGCCTGGGTTCAAACTCATCCCGACTCCCTCGATTTATATCTCTCTCCACAGCTCGAGGATTATCAGACCCGGCGGGTGCGCGATAAAGACTGGCCGCAACTGGTTGAAACCATCGCAGCCAGTTTCATCCGCTCTGCCAAGGACCGCCGGCTTACGCCCGATAAACTTCGCCAGGCGCTGGATCAACAGCCCGCTCCCCTGCTGCTGGCCGAGATGGGCTGGGCGATCTATTCCGATTACCAGCGCGCCCTCACCTACCGCGGCTCAGTAGACTTCGATGATCTCATCCGTCTTGCCTACCAGATGCTGGCTACTTCCAACGAGCTTCTGGAACGACTGCGCTATCGCTGGCCGTATATCCTTGAAGATGAAGCCCAGGATTCATCTCAATTGCAGGAAGATATTCTGAGATTGCTGTCAGGCAACCCTTCGACACCTTCGGCAGGGCAAGGCGGTAACTGGGTCCGAGTCGGTGATCCCAACCAGGCCATTTTCGAGACCTTCACTACAGCCGACCCCAAATTGCTCAAGCGGTTCAGGGAAACCGCCGATCAATCCCTCGATCTCCCCAATTCCGGACGAAGCCAGCCGGCCATCATCAAGCTCGCCAATAATTTGATTGACTGGACGATGACCGAGCATCCCCTGCCCGAGGCGCGCGATTCGTTGTCGCCGCCCTACATTCTACCCACGCCGGAAGGTGATCCGCAGCCTAATCCGCCCGAAGACCCAGGCGGCATCCATTTGATCAGCGAGAAATACAATCCTGAACAAGAGATCGCAGCAGTCGTCAAGTCCATCGAGGAGTGGCTGCCCGAACATAAAAACTCAACCATTGCGGTACTGACCTCCACAAACGGTCATGCTGAAAATGTGGTAAAGGAATTAAGAAAACGCAAGATCGAACCTCACGAATTACTGCGCAGCACCTCACTGACGCGCGCGGCCGCCGGATCGTTGAGTTATGTGTTGAGCTATCTCGCTGAGCCGGATAGCGCCTCAAAGCTGGCACAAGCCTATCGTGTCTGGCGGCGTGACTGGCGGGAAGACGAAGAACATGAGCCGCTGGTCGAGCATGTTGCAGGTTTGATACGCAAGTTCAAAAAGGTTGAAGAGTATTTGGCGCCCCTCACTCCCTCCCCGCTCACAAATTTGGGAGAGGAGCTGGGGATGAATGCGGATGATGTCATCAAAGAATTGGAAGGCTTCCGGGAGGTTACCCTCCGCTGGCATGGTGCGACCGTCCTGCCAATTGACCAATTGATCCTCACCTTGTCACAGGATATTTTCACATCCGCCACGGATCTGGCATTGGCACATAAACTCGCCCTGGTGCTGAGACAGGTCGCGGACGATAACCCGCAGTGGCGCTTGCCCGAATTGACGCCCAGCCTGCACGAGATCGCACGCAACGAACGACGCTTCATCGGCTTTTCTTCAGACGATGCGGGTTTCAACCCGGACAATTACAAGGGGGTCGTGGTGGTCTCCACGGTGCATAAGGCCAAGGGCTTGGAATGGGATCGTGTGTATTTGATGTCGGTGAACAATTACGATTACCCGTCAAACCAAGCGAATGATCACTTCATATCCGAACGATGGTTTATACGCGACAGGTTGAACCTCGAAGCCGAAACGCTGGCGCAATTGACCGCCGCCACTTCGACGAGCGAATACGAATATTACGAAGAAGGCTCAGCTACACAGCAAGCACGCCTGGATTATGTCCGTGAGCGCTTGCGATTGCTGTACGTAGGCATCACGCGCGCGCGCAAGGAACTGATCATCACGTGGAATACGGGACGGAAAATCTCATCCATGGAAATCGAGGCTACGCCGTCACTTCCATTTGCTGCGTTGATAGGATGGCGGGAAAATCATCCATGATTCTGCGAGGAGGGTGCTTTCCCCGACGAAGCAGTCTCACCGCACTTGCAAATGATTGTTTGATGATTCCACGAGATTGCTTCGGGAAGAACACCCTCGCAACGACATGATATAAATAAGTATGACTGACAAACAATATTGCGTTTACATCATGACCAACGCCCACAACCATGTTTTATACACAGGCGTGACAAACAACTTGAAGCGCCGCGCCTATGAACACAGATCGGGACTCGGAGGAATCTTCACGAAAAGATACAACGTAACCAAACTGGTTTATTATGAATATGGTTCAAGCATAAATTCCGCTCTTCTGCGGGAGAAACAAATCAAAGGCGGCTCGCGGCAAAAGAAGCTTGATTTAGTAAACAGTATGAATCCAGCCTGGAAAGATTTATACGACGAAATCTAAAATTAGAATAACTGTGTCGAGTACGCCTTACTTCACAGGTGTCAGCACAATGACCGGGATCTTGCGCGTGGTCTTTTGCTGATAATCACCAAAACCAGGCATCATCTCGATCATCTTGTTATATAACCGCGTTCGTTCTGGTTCTTCAGCGACTGTCGCGCGGACCTGAAACTTTTCGGTTCCTACTTCAACAGTAAGTGCCGGGTCAGCGACAATGTTGTAATACCAATCAGGATTCGTCGGCGCCCCGCCCTTGGAGGCAATTACCACAAACCGGTCGCCATCCTTAACATAGGCTACCGGGTTGATGCGTTCCTGTTTACTCTTCGCACCTTTGGTGTGCAAAAGAAGCAGCGTCCTGCCCTCAAAATACCCGCCCACCCGGCCTTCATTGGCTCGAAACTCGTCAATGATCGCTTTATTTCTGTCATTCGCTTCACTCATATATCTTGTCTCCTAAATACAAAATCACGATGCTGCCAAATCATACACCCTTACGGCACAATTGGCGGTCACTCACGCTCCTGTTCCCGGCAAGCTATTTTCGGAGAGCGAAGCCAGACTTCTTCCGGAACTTTTTTGATGAGCCATTCGCCAGCGCCAACCGACGATTTCAGCCAGGCTGGTGGATGGCACCAAGCCTCCCAACGATTTCAGAGCCTGGTTCAAAAAACCCGGAATGACAATCGCGCGTCCGTGCAAAGCCGCTTCGATGGTTTGATTGGCAACCTTTCCAATATCTTCCGTGGTCAATTGTCCCATGATTCCCTGGGCTTCGATGGCCGTGATACATTCCGCCGTGGTGGGCAGACCGGCAGGACATAAAACCGTCACCGTGACGTTCTGTTCGCGCAGCTCATTGCGAAGCGCCAGGGAAAAATCCAACAAGAAGCGTTTCGAGGCAGCATAGGTCGCCTTGACCGGCATCGAGAAAAATGCAGCCAGGCTGGACACATTGACAATCCGGAACGGGGTGACCGGATCCTTGAAGTCAAGCAGGGCGTGAGTCACGATCAAGGTGGCTTCCACGTTCAAGCGGACAATTGCAGAAATCTCCTCCCGACTGCGCTCACGGAACAAACCCTCATGATCGAGTCCGGCTACATTGAGCAGGCCGCGAAACTTCCAACCCTGCGAGCGAATCGTATCGAACATTTCAGCGCGCGAGGCCGCATCCGCCAGGTTGGCCGCCTGGGTAAGCACGCGTACGCCATAACCACGCTCCAGGCCCCGCGCAAGCATGGCCAAATTCTCCTCCCTCAAATCCGTCAGGAACAGGTCCCAGCCTCGGCTGGCACATTCCACCGCGAAGGCCTTGCCAAGCCCACCGGTTGCGCCGGTAATAAAAATCATGCTGTTCATCGAAATCTCCTTTCATGTGAAGCCGTCCCGGCAACTATACTATCGAAACCTAAAAAAGTCAAACGATTGTTTGAAACTATTGTATGAAACACTTGACAAAATCCGGCCTTCGGAATAAGATCATTCCAAAAACGGAAATGGATAAGGATATGATCAAATCACTGAAGGAAAAGACGGTTGTGATCACCGGCGTGACTTCGGGTATCGGACAGGCTGTTGCCGAAGCGCTGGTCAAGGAAGGCATGTTTGTGATCGGAGTGGGACGCGCACCCGACCGCTGCGCGCAGACCGAGCAGCGACTCCGAGCGCTTCACCCGGACGGAGGGCCGGTCGCTGTTTTGACAGCAGACCTTTCCATCCAGGCCGCTGTGCGAAGTCTCGCTGTCGAAATCCGCCAGACACTTGCCAAGTGGGACCGGAACGCATTGGATGTTCTGGTCAATAATGCCGGAACTGTCCCCTTTTGGCAGACTCTGACTCCGGAAGGCTTCGACCTGCAGTGGGCGGTCAATCACCTGGCCCCTTTCCTGCTGACGCACGAACTGCTGCCCCTGCTCAAAGCCGCCCCGGCCGCACGCGTCATCACGGTCAGTTCAGGCTCCCATTACAACACGCGCCTCAATTGGGAAGACATTCAATTGCGCAGACATTACAATCCCCTGCGAGCCTATAATCAGACCAAGCTGGCGAACGTATTATTCACCATCGAGCTTAATCGCCGTTTGGGACCTGGTTCCACAGTTCACGCTTTCGCGGCGGACCCCGGCCTGGTCAACACAGAAATCGGCTTGAAGAGCAATTCCTTTTTGGCACGCTGGCTCTGGAATATCCGGCGGCGCGGCGGGATCACTCCGGAAGAATCGGCCAAGGGCATCGTTTATTTAACAACTGAGCCATCCATCCAAAATTCAACAGAAGCATACTGGAAGCATGGCCATCCCCAGGCCCCCAGCCCCTATGCGCAAAGCTCGCAAGCTGCCCGACAGTTATGGGAACTCTCGGCGCAGATGTGCGGGCTGGAAAACGAATGAGGTAATTCAATGTCAGAGAAAAATTCAACCCAGCAATTGATCCTGGAAGCCGTGGTAAGCTGCATCGAAAAGTATGGGATAGATAAAGTGACTACACGCAAGATCGCCCAGGAAGCCGGGACAAATATCGCCTCCATCAATTATTACTTCCGTTCAAAAGATGAACTGCTGGCCGCCGCCTTATCCATGACCATCCAGCACATGCTGGAAGACGTAATCAAGGCGATTGACGATACGCAGCAACCGCTCAAAGAGGTGCTTGAAAATGTTTTCTTCTACCTGCTGGACGGAAGCTTGCAGTATCCGGGTGTCTCCACCGCCCACCTCTATCAGGCCATCACCGAAAAGAAGTACGACTCGATCAGCGCCCAGGCCCTGATAAAAGTATCCGAGCGGCTGACCGAACGGGTAACGCGTGATGATCCGCGCAGAGATCCGGTGGAAACGCGCCTGGTGCTCTCGCAGATTCTATCTTCGATCATGTTTACCATGCTGGCGCCCAACTTCTTTAACGTGGCCCGGAAATACCAGCTTACCAGCGCCGACCATGCCAAAAACCTGGCGGCGCATTACACAAAATTGTTTTTGAATAGCAAATAAACAAACGCCTCGGCATTCATGACTGCACTGAAAAAACAATTAAACACAAAGTACACGAAGGGACACGAAATAAACCCCTTTCGTTTTCCCTGTGCCTGCACTGCGCCGCAGGCACACGTGTGTACGTCGTGTCCGCTTGCCCTGTGTTCTCTCAGGGTCGTGTTTGAAGTCTTTTTTCACTAGAGTCATTCGTAAATTCGCGTAATTCGCGTTAAGGGTTTCCCGGCTTTGGTAAAGCCATGAGGCGCTGAACACATATCGAGCAAAGTCTATGGCCGCAAGGTTTATAATCGGGTTATGAACAATTCACAACTCTTTGGCGGCATTGAAGCAGGCGGAACCAAGATCATTTGCATCGTCGGCAGTGGGCCTGATCACATCCTCGAACGAATACGCATAGATACCACTACGCCCGAGGAAACCCTTCAAAACGTCATTCAATTCTTTCAACCTTATACAAGCGCAGGGAAGATCGCGTCCATCGGCATCGGTTGTTTCGGCCCGCTCGATCTGGACCCCAATTCCCCCACCTACGGTTTTATCGCCTCCACGCCAAAAATGCGCTGGCGCGGCACGGACGTGCTTGGCATCCTTCAGCGCGCCTTGAAAGTCAAGACGGCGATTGATACCGATGTCAACGTCGCGGCGCTGGGAGAATCCCGCTGGGGTGCGAGCCAGGGATGCGACCCGGCGCTTTATATGACCATCGGTACGGGCATCGGCGGCGGTTACATCAAAGACGGCCAGGCCCTGATCGGGATGCAGCACCCCGAAATGGGACATATCCAAGTCCTGCACGACCTGAAGCGCGATCCGTTCCCCGGCGCCTGCCCCTTCCATGGAGATTGCTTCGAAGGGCTTGCCAGCGGGCCGGCCATCGAAAAACGGCTCGGTGCACGCGGCGAGACGATCCGCGCTGACAATCCTTACTGGGACATCGAAGCGGATTACATCGCTTCGGCCTTACGCAGTTATATCCTTATCCTTTCACCCAGGAAAATCATTCTCGGCGGGGGCATCATGGATCGGGCGTTTCTCTTTCCGCTGATCCGCCAAAAAGTCCTGGAATCACTGAACGGCTACGTCGAAAGCGAAAGTCTGCTGAAAAGCATTGACGAATATATCCTGCCGCCTGCGCTCGGAAACCAGGCGGGCAGTTTGGGCGCGATTGCACTGGCCCAACAAGCCTGCGCTTGAATTGCAGGTAACATCGAATCGGATAGGGTCGTCAATAAAGCTGTGCATTGAACAGCCCTACCTTTACCGATGAATAGATTTAACCCTGGAACAAAATCCGTGAGACAGTATGGTACATTTGTGAGTGAGCCATGACCGCGCTTCCAACCCCCTTCACTTTTTCGCAATCATCCCTGCAGGATTACGCGGACTGCCCGCGCCGCTTCCAATTGCGCTATATAGACCTGCTTAGCTGGCCCGCCGTGGATGCAGAACCTGTGGTTGAGAACGAACGCCGCCAGATCGAGGGCCAATTATTCCACCGCCTCGTCCAACAATATTACCTTGGGGTGCCTTCCGGAAATCTGGCGCGCATGGCAAACACGCCGAACCTGGAAAGATGGTGGCAGAATTTCATCAATACATACCTGACAGGTCTGCGAGACCTGTCAGGTATGTATCCTGAATTGACCCTTTCTGCCCCCATCGGCAATCATCGCCTGGTGGCAAAATATGATTTAGTTGCGGTTCAAAACAGCCAAGTTACCATCTATGACTGGAAAACATCCGCCAGGCGTCCGCGTGATGAGTGGATGTCGGCACGCTGGCAGACGCGCGTCTATCGTTCATTGCTGGTTCGAGCCGGCTCACATTTGAATACTGGCAAGCCGTTCGAGCCGGAACAAATCGAAATGATTTATTGGTATGCCGACTATCCCTCCGAGCCAACCAGCTTCAAATATGATCCGAAGCAATTCAAGCGGGATGGGTCTGCACTCGAAAAAGCGATCAACGAAATTTCATCTGCTGAAGACTTTCCTCTGACGGAAGACGAAAAGATGTGCCGTTTCTGTGTTTATCGTTCCTACTGCAATCGCGGTGTGCAAGCGGGCCAGATGGATGAAGCGGATGCGGAAATGGAATCCGAAACCGCGTTCGATATCAACTTCGAACAAATCGGGGAAATAGAGTTCTGATCATCTTTTTGGGATGTAAAGTATCCTTGACATACTTCAAGAATTGTCTTATAGTAGGCGATGTAAAGCAAACTTTACATGAAAGAAGTGAGGTATGAATACACCTGCAGCGCGCTTTTTCCGCTTATTTGTTTACTCTTTGGAAACCTTCGTTATAACATTTATCATTTCTTTTATCTCGGCAACCTTCCTATCCGATTACCCGTCGAATCCTGCAAAGGTTATTGTTTCACTGGCTCCCGTTGTTCCTGGGGTCTTCATGATCATCTTTCTCCTACAATACTTTAGCAAAATCGATGAACTTCAACAGCGTATTCAACTGATAGCAATCGGATTCTCTGCCGGCACGACGGGTCTGCTGACCTTCTTTTATGGGTTTCTTGAAAATGCAGGCTTTCGTCCGGTCTCGCTCATGTGGGTCTTTCCCTTGATGTTAATGCTGTGGGGTGTTGGCCTCGCCTTCGTTTCGCGAAGATACAAATGAACAATCACCTGAGGGAACTGCGCACTGAAAAGGGATGGTCTCAAGCCGAACTGGCTGATCGCTTAAATGTTTCGCGCCAGACCATCAACGCCATCGAAACAGAAAAATACGATCCCAGTTTGCCTCTTGCCTTCAAAATCGCCGAACTATTCGATTTGGAAATTGAGGCGATATTCTCGCCTGACAAGAAATTGAAAAAGTGATCTGAACTTTGAAGGCCGGTCATTCCTGCAAATTCCTGCGCGGCAGACCGATGAGAAGTGCAATTGGTCCGGCGAGCAAAAGCCACATGGCAAAATGAAGCCCATAAGTTTGGGCGGCGAGTCCTATTCCGAACGGCACTCCCATGGTTTTCTCAAGATCAGAGAAGGAACCGCAAAGGGCGCCAAGAGCGCAAAGAAAAAACAAGAATCTTAGCGAACTTTGCGTGCTGCGCGTTAAAAAATTGAACCATCACTCTTTAACCCCGATGGAATCCAAACGAAAGCCACACCGCACCTGTTGATCTTTCCACGTTATGCACCGGATACCCAATTCTGTGTTGAGCGCCTCACATCCGCCGGGGTCTTGTTCCGCCTCCTCCAGCATTTAGTCAACGCCCGGAACTTTTCCGATCACGGCCTGGCTGCGACGGCCCGCTTGGCACGTCAGGTGATTGCTTATACCCTCGACTATTCAAACATTGAGACTGCCAGCGAATGGATTCAAAAAACGATTCAACCAAGGTAGACCCAATCTACCGTTTGCTATCCCTGTGCGCCCGTGCACAGGGACATCCTGCCTTCCATGCTCAATTGAAACAACAGGTGAGTGTGTTCACTGCCTGGGAGGAACTGCCCGCTCAAGCCGAAGCAAACGGCATGTCCGGCCTGCTGTTATACCATCTTCAAAACGCGGGTGTTTTTATTCCGCAAGAGATAGAACGCACCCTGAAAGCGCTCCACCTGCGCTGCCGTGCTTACAATCAAATCCACGAGCGGGCATTAATAGAAATTCTCTCGTTGTTCAATCAGGCCGGGATTCAGCCGCTCCTGCTCAAGGGGCTGGCATTGGCATATCTATATTATCCCGATCCGGCTTTACGTCCGGTGGGTGACATTGACTTGCTTTTAAAAAAGGAAGATTTCCTGCCTGCCTTAAGTTTATTGAACGGCACGAAATTCGACATCCAACTTCCCTCGTCCGCCTCGAAAAGACTGCCTAAATCATTGACCGTATATGCGCGGCAGGATGGGATCGATCGGCATTGGTGCATGAAAGATTGACAAAAAGGGCGTGACCGAGTAATTTTAGTTTATGCCTAAACAAAAGCATACCCAGCCACGCCCGAAGACATTATACCGTGTGAAGAACTGGTCGGC
>Ga0182027_10008208_pt1 | contig 15243 bp, 14 predicted proteins | sample 712E1DmetaG_FD_121300 | JGI IMG/M metagenome (GOLD analysis project Ga0182027, IMG submission 121300) | Permafrost microbial communities from Stordalen Mire, Sweden - 712E1D metaG (Illumina Assembly) | ecosystem: Environmental > Terrestrial > Soil > Wetlands > Permafrost | place: Sweden... | reverse complement strand
CAGCTAATTTCTTGACGAATTTTTGATTTTGTGGCGCGACCCTCAAATTACGGCTATTTTTTGCCAGTTTTTCGCAGTTCGCTCCGTTCCGAAAAAGTTTCTGACAACCTTTGCGTGCACACGGATTATCTATTGTGTTGACAAATGCCTTATCCCATAGTAAAATTTCCGGCGCTCTTTGCCACCCGCCGAGGTAGCTCAGTGGAAGAGCAGGGGACTCATAAGCCCTTGGTCGTGAGTTCAAATCTCACCCTCGGCACTCAAGACCGCTCAATGAAAGCGGTCTTATTATTTGGGTCGCGAGTTTCCTCTACGAGGACTTTGCAAACCTCACCCTGTACACTCTGACCCGCAGCGAAGCGGGTCTTTTTTTAGGAGTCATAATGTCCATTCCTGAATCTCTTCTCGAAGTCCGCGAACATAAAGAGCCTGATTACAAGCCATTGATTGATTATCAATTTTGGCGGGTGGCATTGATGAATTACGCCGCTGATCTCCTGCCTGAAAAAATCAACCGGATGCAGAAGCATCTGGAAACCGACGAGGTCTTTGTGCTTCTTGCCGGGTACTGCATTTTGTTCCTCGGAGCAGGCGATGATCGGGTAACCCAGGTCCATGCCGTGGATATGGAACCGTTCAAGCTGTATAACGTGAAGAGGAATTGCTGGCATTCGCATACGTTCAGCCAGGATGCCAAAGTGTTGATTGTCGAGAACCGCGATACGGTGGACGCCAATTCTCCTTTCGTTTCCCTGTCAGCGGACCTGCAAAAAGAAATTGTCCGCTTAACCAGGGAACTCTGGCGCTAACGTGTCCATGTCATTGCGAGGAAGGTTCTTTTCCTGACGACCGCGAAGCGTGCCTCTGGCAAGCAATCCCCTGGTATCATGGGATTGCTTTGGCGGAATTACACCGCCTCGCAACGACATATTGATATTTTAAAGATGATACGGGATTATCAACAGCATCGTGCTGAGCATATAGATGGAGGCGTATTTGTAAAGCCGCAGGTTGGTCTGGTCGGATGGATTGAATACGACCGTTGCCGCCAGGAAAAGCAGGACTGCACTGAGCACAATGATCAATGCCAGAATCCCTTCGGCTACACCGATCCAAATGGCCGCCACGCTCATGGCCAGGCCGGCCAGGATGCTCGAGGTTGCGATGGCAATGCGTGTCACCTGTGTGCCATAAGTGGACGGGAAAGTGGGTACGCCCGCGTTCTTGTAATCCTCGATGAACTTTAAACTAAAAGTCAGGGTGTGAGTCGGGATCCAGAATAAGATTGCCGCTGCAAGCAGGATGCCGATCAGGTCAATTCTGCCGACCGCCAGCACTCGCCCCGAAAGGACCGGCATCGCACCTGAAATCCCGCCCCACACGATGGCCCAGCACGTCCGGCGTTTGAGCCACATGCTGTAAATCACCACATCGAAAAATAAACCGGCGAAGACCACAAAGCCATACAGAAGATTTACCCAAAGGGCCCAGCCGATCCCCAGGATGGATACGATCAACCCAAGCCGCAGTACTTCATGATCCGTTACCAGTCCGGCCGAGGTTGGACGCCTGTGCGTGCGCTTCATCTTCGCGTCGATATCGCGATCCCACCACATGTTTAGGATGGTTGAGCCGCTGATCGCAAGAAACAGGCTTGGGACCATTTGCAGGAAATCATTCCAATGAATGAAGGCATGGGCGCTTAGATAACCTGCCGCGCCGGTCATCAATAACAACCCGGTTTGCAGGGATTTGATCAGAGACCAGTAAAGGCGGAATTTTGCCGCGATGATTTTCACGCATGCTCCTTTAAGAATACGCACTGAGGTTCAAACAGATAAACAGGGGCAAGTATACATGTTTCCGCCTTCCTCTGTCCATGTACTTAGCTTTGACTCATGCGGATTTCTAAAATAAACTTTTGTCCCGCTTCAGCAAGTCGTCGGCGGTTTCACGGCGGACGATTTCTTTAACATTTCCTTTTTCGATCCATAATACTGCCGGTCGCCGCGCGCCATTGTAATTGGATGACATGCTCAAGTGATACGCGCCGCTGACGGGGATCGCGATCAATTCACCTTCTTCGACTTGTGGCATGGACAGATCTTCGATAACGACATCGCCTGATTCGCAATAGGGTCCCGCAATGGAAACCTTCTCGCTCATTTCTCGACTTAAGCCGGATACCGTTAAACAAGAATATCTCGCGCCGTACAACGCGTGCCGTGGATTATCCGCCATGCCGCCATCGATTAATAACCATGTTCGTTTGCCACGCTGTTTCACTGCGCCGACGCGATAGATCGCAACTCCGGCGCGCGCGATCAGGCTTCGGCCCGGCTCAAAGTGAAGATGAGGAAGCGATAAGCCGCGCTCCTTGCATCCTTCGATAATGGCATCGGCAACGCCGCGCACATAATCTTTAATCTCAGGCTGTGGCAATTCATCTTCGTGATAGGCTATGCTCCATCCGCCGCCGGGACAAAAATGCCATGGTTCTTCAAAGCCAATTTGCTTTGACAGGTCTAATGCTAAATCAATTGCTGGAATCAATGGCTCCGGATCACGGAAGTTGGAGCCGAGGTGGAAATGGATTCCATTCAATGGCAAATTATTCTGTTTGCAAAATGTGGCGGCTTCGACGATTTCCTTGCGCGTCATTCCGAATTTGCTATCGTGTTGACCGGTCTGCGTGTGAGCATGATGCGTGGCTACTGCGACACCGGGTTGAAGACGAAGCCATAAGTTTGGAAATCGGGAATCGGGATTCGGGAATAGGTTATTGATCCGATTAAGTTCAGCGAGGTTATCAACAACAATTGTGCCGGCACATTGAATTGCGGATTTTAAATCAGCAATGGATTTATTCACGCCATGCACGAGGATTTTTTCGCGTGGCACATTGCCTGCAACCGCGATGACAATCTCACCTTTGCCTGTGCAATCGAGCCATAGATGATGATGTTGAGTCCATTGTGCGATGGCTTTGCATAGAAAGGCTTTGCCCGCGTATGTGACGTCAGACGTGGCGGGATAATGCGCTTTCAACGCGCCTTGATATGCGGCAACGGAAGCAGCCATCGTGGCGCGATCATAAACATATAACGGAGTCCTGTACTCGTCCGCCAGGGAAGCGAGATTGTGACCAGCAATGGTCAGCGAGTCATTTCGAATGCGAGTTGAATCTGGAAATAACGCCAGCCGGTCAGCGACCAGAAACGGTGCGGGTTTATTGGCTTCCAAAGAATAGATTCCACCACGTTTGCCAGTTTGGCTGGGGAGTTGGCGAAGGCGTTGGCTGGGATTGCTGAGCAGGCGCGCCTCCCGCCGATCCCACCGGTAACGCGATTTGGTCGCCGGGCTGGCTATAACCCCCTTCCTGTCGGGCCCAATCCTGCACAGCCTGGTCGGAGGCGGCGTAGGTCGCCTGTACCTGTAATGCCGTTTGGGTTTGTATCCCCTGGGTGGCCTGGGTTTGGAGAATACCATCCTGTTTTTGAAGTCGGTTCAGGTCATCCAAACGACTGTTGAAATCTATGATGACCAGGATGAGGAACAATATTCCGGCAAAAACAGCCACACGACGCAGATTGATGGGCAATCGATCCATATCGCTATATTACCATAAACGCTTCCTCCGCGATGGAGCGCGAAGCGGGTAAAATAGTTGTGCTAACGAATTCATCATCACAAGGAAAAATAAACGAAAAACTCTGAGTGCTCAGTGCACTCCGTGGACAATGGTCTGGAAACCCGCGAAATTAGCCACTCACAAAATCCTTTTCAAGTTGGCAAAAACCGAACCTTCTGTTACAATCATCTCCCGTTGAGCGTAGTACCCTTCGCTGCAACAAAAATTCTTCTGCCAGAAAGGGCTTGAACGCAATGAAAGTATTGTTGATTAAGGACGTTTACAAATTGGGACGTGCCGGTGACGTTAAGAAGGTCGCCGACGGTTATGGCCGCAATTTCCTGCTGATGCATAGGATGGCTGTTTTGGCCACACCCGGCGCGATGAAGACCGCTGAAAAAATCCGCAAGGAGGCTGAGGTCTCACGCGCCGCGCTTAATACCGAGCTCAAAGACCTTGCCGACCACATCAACGGTGTCACGCTGGCGTTTTCCGCCAAGGCCGGTGAAACAGGTAAACTTTATGGCTCGATCACAACACAGGATGTCGCTAAGGCAATTCAGGAACAGACGCGTTATGAAGTCAAGCGCCAGCAGATTGATATGCAGCCCATACGCGAAGCGGGCGAGTACAAGGCATACGTTCGCTTGACGATTGATCTTGTGCCGGAGATCAAAATTATCGTGCATCGAGAAGGCGAAGTGGCGGAACCCGAAGCAGAATCTGCTCCTCAGACCGATGAGAAACCGAAGCGCACCCCGCGCGTCAGAAAGAAAGCCGAAGAGCCCAAACCTGCTGAAGCAGAGGCCAAGGAATAGGAACGTAATCCATGAGAAATCAATCACCGGCTTATGATGAGCCGGTGATGTTGTGTTAAAATGGTAATGGTTTATCTTATGGCTGAATCTATTGGATCAACGCTCAAACAAAGGCGGGAAGCACGTCATCTATCTATCGAACAGGTCGCCGGGCAGACGCGCATTCGCCCCCATTATTTGCTGGCACTCGAGAACGATGATCTTTCTGCGATTCCGTCCATGCCGCAAGCGCGCGGTTTTCTCCGCATCTATGCTGAATTTCTTGGATTGAACCCGGCTGAAATCTCTTCGTTGGCGCGTTCTGACGAATCGCAGAGGCCGATTCCACAAACCGCCTCCCCTGCGGAAGCGTTAATGTCGCCAGCTCCATCCAATGCACCTGTTCCTGATACGCAACCAAGTTCCACCTTCTTTGGTGGCTTGCGCGAGCGCTTTGCGAGGCGTTCATCGGTTGAAACCGTTGTTCCTCAACCTGAGCCAGCCCTTCCATCTGAACCAGAGCCTGAACCATTCGTTCCCATTCGCGTTCATGAAGAGCTGCCCGCCGCGTCCGAAGAAATCAGTGAACCTGAACCTCAACCCATTGCTGAGCCTGAATCAGCCGCCAAGCCTGTGCAACCTCGAAAACGGTCAGGCAGAAAAACATCCACCAAAAAGCCCGTAGAACCGAAAGACGGCATTACCAAAACAGCGAAACCACTTGGGACGGGCGCAGACAAAAAAGCGCAAGTAAAAAAAAAAGATAACGGAACTGCCTTAGAGGAAAATAACCTCCCCGAGGAGGAAAATACCATTGAAGAAACGGCCTTGCCCGGCGCGCGTCTCCTTGCTGTGCAAACCGGGTTCCTTTCATCCACGCCGCCGATGGTTGAGAGCGGGCCGCCTGCGAGCGAAGTCTTTACCTCGGACGAAAAGCCGCCCGAGGAAGCATCTTCCCCTGAAGAAACCGAACAAATAAATATCGAAACCGGGGTTGAATCTGCCGCACCTGTTGAAGAACGGATGCCAATTTGGCGCGCTTGGCTCTCAAGACTGCGATTCAAATCAACGCGCGCCGGGCAGGACCTCCAGGATGAGGTGGGCGAGGTTTCAGAAACTCATGCCGAAGGTATTGAGTCGAACGTTAAAGAATTCAATCCAGTTATGGAACCTGCTGCTTCAGTGCGCTCATCGCAGGAAATTTTTGAGGACTTGGGCCGGCAATTGAGGGAGCGTCGGGAAATGTTGAGCCTGACCATCGAAGAGGTGGAACGCCACATCCATGTGCGTGCGGTCTTACTGCATGCTTTGGAACAGGGAGCTATGCAGGAATTGCCATCGCCGGTCCAGACGCGCGGCATGTTTGCCAACTACGCCAGTTTTTTGGATCTTGATGTAGATACACTTTTGTTGCGCTTTGCGGATGGCTTGCAGGCGCGGCATCGCGAGCGCCATCCGCAAAAGCCGCCCCGCGGCAGGCCGATCAAGGTCAATGAAAAGGTCCCGCCATTGAGCGGGTTTGCGGCTGGTGATTTATTGATCGGCGGGGGAATGATTATTCTCCTGATCCTCTTTACAATTTGGGGTCTAAGCCGCGTAGTGGTAATGCGCTCCCAATATTATCCGCAAGTGACTGCTCCTGCCATCTCAAACATCCTTGTAGTACCTTCGATTCCCGCTCTTCCGCAGGAAGTTACTCTGATCCCCGCGCAGGCAACCTCCCTGCCTTTAACGCCCGTTGCGACCATTGCCACCGGGACCTTGCCTGCCAATATAAATGTGGAGCTTAATGTTATGGCGGTTGAGCGCACGTATATGCGTGTGACGGTTGATGGAAAAGTTCAATTCGATGGCCAGGCAGTTCTTGGAACGGTCTATCCATATGAGGCTAAAACCCAGGTGGAGATTCTGGTTGGGAGCGCCTCGGGACTTTCGATTACCTATAATGGCCGCAGCCTCGGCTTGATGGGTACCTTTGGGCAGGTGGTGGATAACATTTATACGGCTCAAGGCATCCAGACGCCAACCGCCACGCCTTTACCTTCCCCTACCGCGACTCCGCGTTTCTCGCCTACTCCTTCGCGAACACCCACTTTAGTGCCAACACCTACCTCTGGAAAATAATCTTGCCTTCCAAAACTTTTCATTTAGTGTCTTTAGGCTGCTCGAAAAATTCAGTTGACTCTGATTCGATGGAGCAGTTGCTGGTGCGTGATGGATATCGTAAAGTGAATAAACCCGAGCACGCGGGTGTGTTGATTGTTAACACCTGCGGCTTTATTGGTCCAGCGAAGCAGGAATCCCTTGATGTTTTGCGTGAGCTGTCGGAATCGAAGCATGACGGCCAATTGTTGATTGCGGCGGGCTGCCTGACCCAGCGTTATGGTGCACAGGTTGCACAGCAGGTTCAGGGCATTGATGGTATTCTCGGCACGCGCCGTTGGATGGATATTGTTCAGGTTGTGCGTGAATTGCGCGCTTCGCCGCATCCAAAACCTTTGTATCATTTGCCGGATGATGCCGCCGTGGTTGGAACCGTTGAAGGGGAAACTGTCCGGGCCAGCGTGATGGGCGCTTCGGCGTATCTCAAGATTGCAGATGGATGCCGTCGTCCATGTGCATTCTGCGCCATTCCGCTGATCAAAGGCACCGCGGTCAGCCGTCCGATTGAGACGATCCTCGATGAAGCGCGTCGTTTGCGTGATCGTGGTGTGCGGGAGTTGATTCTCATTGCGCAGGATACGACGGATTACGGCCACGATCTTGGCATGAAGGACGGCCTTGCAGTGTTATTGGAGCAATTAACGGAATCCGTTCCCGATATGGATTGGATTCGCATCATGTATGCCTACCCCGGTTATGTCACTGATCGTTTGATCGAAGTGATGTCGGCGCGCAAACAGGTTTTGTCCTATCTGGATATGCCGCTTCAACATGCCCATCCAAAAACGCTGTATCGCATGAAACGCCCATCGAATATTGAGTGGGTGCACAGAACCCTGGCAAAGATGCGGGCCTCCATTCCAGATCTTGCCATTCGCACAACGTTCATTGTGGGGTATCCCGGCGAGACCGCGGAGGAATTTCAGGCTCTTCTTGATTTCGTGAAGGAGATTCGCTTTGACCGCGTTGGCGCCTTCCAATTTTCCTTCGAGCCGGGGACAACTTCCGAGCCGCTCGGTGACCCGGTCCCATCCGAGGTCAAACAGGAAAGGGTTGAGCGCCTGATGGAACTTCAGCAATCCATCTCGCTTCAAATTAACCAATCATATGTGGGTAGAACATTGGACGTGTTGATCGAAGGATTTGATAACGGGATTTCGATCGGACGTTCCTACCGCGATGCTCCTGAAATTGACGGTCTGGTATTGGTTGAGTCAAAAGTAAAGGTGGGACGTATCGTCCCTGTGAAAATCACGGGGGCATTGGCTTACGACTTAACCGCGCTCCCGATCCAACAACCCATTCAAATATGACGGGTAGGAACACAGGTATTTTTCAACATGGGTTAGTCGGTCTCGGCCGGCGCGCTGCCCTTGCATGGAAACCTCATGACGCGTTTTGATCGGATTGCCATCGTTCTCAGTATCGTTGCCGCGGCCGCGGCATATCTCGTTGCCGGCCGCGTCTTCGATCATATGCCTCATGTCGAGGATGAGATGGCGTATGTCTGGCAGGCGCAGGTTTTTTCACAGGGCAAACTTACCCTTCCCACTCCGCCTGATGCAAAGAGTCTGATGGTTCCTTTTATTGTGGATTATCACGGCCAGCGATTTGGAAAATATCCTCCGGGCTGGCCGATGGCGCTGGCCTTCGGATTACTGCTGCATGCGCGTGATTGGGTCAACCCGATTCTTGCAGGTTTGGGCTTATGGTTGACCTATCGGCTTGGCAAAAAACTTTTTGATGAACGCATAGCATTACTGGCCGGTTTTCTCACGCTCACTTCGCCGTTCTTCCTGCTTAATTCCAGTTCGTTGCTTTCCCATCCCTGGTCGCTGTTTTTGAGTCTGGCCTTTGCACTGGCCTGGCTGGATACCTTTAATTCAGTCCAACACGCTCCCCAGGGAACGATGAAAGGCATACACGAAGAAAAATCATTTGATTCCCTGGCGCGCTTTGTGTTTAAAGGGTCTCCTGTAAAGTGGCTGACCGTTTCCGTTGCCGGTCTCAGCCTTGGTCTCTTGGCATTGACCCGCCCTTTGACTGCAGTGGGAGTCGGATTGCCTTTCTTCATTCATGGGATCATCTTGCTGGTGCGCGGCGACCGGGCCGCTCGCATCCATGTTCTGGCGATTGGCTTGTTGGCTGTTTTCGTTGCAGCTTTAATTCCTCTCTGGCAGTTTGCCGTGACCGGTAATCCTTTGTTGAATCCGTATACTCTTTGGTGGCCCTATGACAAGGTCGGTTTCGGCCCTGGTTTTGGAAGCGAACCGGGCGGCCACAATTTGACCTGGGCTACGATTAATTTGAATAGCAGCCTAAACTCGGGTTGGGGCGATTTCTTCGGATGGGGCCATGTTTCCTGGTTGTTCCTGCCTTTTGGCTTATGGGCCTTGGGTCGCGATGCGCATAAATGGCTGATGGCCTCCGTCTTTCCGTCCCTGCTTTTGATTTATACAACCTATTGGGTCGGTTCGAATCTATTTGGTCCCCGTTATAACTATGAAGGCTTTTATAGCTTGACCCTTGTCAGCGCGGCTGGCATGTTCTGGCTGGGGGAAAACGTCATCAAATCCGGGCCGATGCGGAAATGGCTGCAAGCCGCGACGCTATTATTCGGGATCTTTTTGGTTGGCTACAACTTGGTTGTTTATTTGCCCAAGCGGCTTAATGATATGACCGATCTCTACGGTATCAGCCGCTCGATGCTGACTCCGTTCGAATTCGTTAAAGACCGCACGCTGATCCCCGCCTTGGTGGTGGTTCATTTTCAAAAGGAATGGACGGAATACGGCGGCCTGCTTGAATTGGAGAATGCCGATTTAACCTCGCCCTTTATATTTGCTCTTTCACGTGACCAGAATACCGATCTTGGATTGAAGAAGGATTTCCCGGATCGCCGAATCATTTTTTATTATACCGACGACCCTGACGCCTTTTATGATTTGCCCAAATAAAACGTCCAGCGTCCTGCACCTTGCCTGGTGAAATAATTCAGGTTGTACGGATCTGACTGAAGGATGAAATGACCTCGACGATTAGGTGCGGCGCGCTGCTTGATGGATCACGCGGTTCTCAAGAAAGCGGTGGCTCCCAGGATCAAAATTGCCAATATCAAATTCGCGCGCAAAAGCCATTTTTCGCGGCCCTGCAATTTCAAAGCCTCATCCTGGCTGGCCTTGTCTTTTCTGAGAAGCAGGCGGCGGATGGATGGCAGCACATCCCACGTTTGCACTGCGCTGACCACGATCAGCGCGATCACCAGGATGTGTTTGGTTAATAGGGCGATCGTCCATTGATTGCTTACAGAGAGAAAACCGTTGTAATGAACATTGACGCTCATCTGGAATAAGCCGGTCACGATCAGCACGCTTAGGCTGAACCATGCGGTCGGCTCCATCCGCTTTTGGATGGTGGCGATCAGATTCAGCTGATCCACCAGATCCAGGGTCCGTATCGCCGGTAACACGAGGATGGATGTCGCAACCAAACTCCCGACCAGTGTTACTGCCGCTAGGAAGTGGATCCAGAACGTCAGGGTGATGGCCCAATCAGGAACGGCTGGCATCGTTAAGGGGTTGGCAGGACAACCGGTGTGGCTGTTGGCGGATAGCAGGCGGTAAATGCCTGCTTGAAATTCTTTGCTGCGGTTTGGTCCAGCGTTCCAATGCCCTGCGCCCCCTGGTATTGTTTGACTGCATCGCAGAATTTGTTTTGGGCGAAAAGTTGGTCGCCGTATCGCTCCGCCGCGATTTGGTATCGCTGGGCGGCGGTCATCGTACCATCCCACATGGATGGATACGCGGTGTAAACCTGCTGCAGCTCATTGGCAGCTGTAGCCCAATCCAACCCAAAGAAGCTGGCCGCGTCGATATAAAGACGCGCACCAGCCTGCAATGCACTGGCATCATGATCGAGCGGAGCGAAACCCCCGGCTAATGTCAACTCGTAGATTCCGCCTTCGAGGTTCCCCTGTTTCTGGATCAAGTCCACGCCATAATTGCGAAGCGCGTAATAATACATGCCGTCCACTTGTGAGGTATTGAAGGTTGGGCTTTTCTTGCGGAGTTGGTCCAACTCCGTGATCGCGTTGGGCCAATCGCCGGTGGCGATCAACTGCTGTGCGGTGGCGAACATGGCCTGCTCACCGCGTATATCCGGCGTCGGAGTAAGGGTCGGGGTCTCGGTTGCGGTGGGCTTGCTCATGACAATGAGCAGTTTCGTCATTTCCGTTTGCGCACCTGGAAAGGTCGGATCGTTCTGAAGGATGAATTGCAGGCGTTGTTGGGCTTCATCGTAACGCTTGAATTGTTCATCCACCAATGCCAGTTTGAACTGATCCATCAATTGACTATTGACCAGTTGTGTCTTGTATTGAGTACGGACGACGATGGCATTCTCATAGCCGCCCCAGCCGGCCAGTCCCAGCAGAATGATTACGCCGAGGAGACCGGTTAGAATGGAGCGCCAGCGTGACGCTTTCTTTACAGGTTTTACAGGTTGAGTATTGCTTAGGTTTTCAGACATGCTCGCTATTATACCGCCGACTTATAAATTCAAAAGCAGGCGCACTTCCTTTTGCACGATGACCAGCGCGATGATTGTACCAACGGTCATTCCGAGGATGGCGGTGACGACTGCGCCGCCCGGAAGCATCACTGCCAAAGCATAAGCTGCGCCTCCGCCCAATAAAGCGGCGGCCAGCCCTTTGAGCAGGACACCATCTATCCTGACCGGCTCTTTCATTCGCCGATTGAGGATAACTATCATCACAATGGCTTCCACAGTCAGGGAAAGTTCAGCTGCCGCGATGATGGGTGCTCCGAATGGCTTGAAGAAAACCAATCCTGAAATACCAATCGCCAAATAAACAATCAGGCGGATTGCGATCGTTGCCAGCGGGATCAGAGCTTCTTTACGTGCATAGATGGCCCGCGAGGCCACCTCCTGGAGGGCGTAACCGCATAATGTCAGCATGTAGACGCGGGCGGTGATGGTTAATAGGTTCGTTCCGGCGTCGTCGAGATGAAAAACGGCGCGCAGAAGCGGGTGGATTCCGGCGGCGATGACCGCACCCGCCGGCAGGGTTAACGCGATCAGGACACGGATAGCCTTCTCGATCGTTTGATGGAATCCTTCCCAGTCGGAACGTGCCGCGAATTCAGAGAGAGTCGGCAATAGCGCTGTGGCAATCGCAGTTCCCAATAGAGTCTCTGGAACCTGCATGATTGTCCAGCCGTTGCTGATCGCCGAGAACGCACCCGCCTGGAGGAAGGATGCGAGAATGGCGCGGAACATGAACATCAATTGCACGCCCAGTGCGGTTAGCAGTCTGGGCCAGAGGACTTTGAACATTTCGATCAAGGCGGGTTGTCGAATATCCAGCGAGGGCGTCCAATGAAAGCCGTAATGGATCAAACCGGGGATTTGAATGGCGAGATGCAATGCCGCGCCGATGATGATCCCATAAACCAAGCCATATACGCCAAACCCGAATGCTGGCAGCGTGATGGGGCCGAGTGAAAAAGGCTTGCTGGGAGCCAGGATGACGGCCCCGAAAATTTGTCCGACGTTATACAGGATCGGGGCAATGGCTGGCAGAAGGAAGTGCTGGTTGGCCTGCAAGGCTGCGACCATCAGTCCGCTGATCGAAAAGATGAACGTGGCGATCAAATCGATCCGCATCAGCTTTGCGGTGAATTGCTGTTGTTCCACACTGATGCCGGGCGCGATCCAAAAATGGATGATCGGTTCGGCAAAGATGGCGGCGAGTATGGCGGCGATGCCGGTGACGATAAAAGCCAGGTTGGCGATCCGCGAAAACGAATCCCACGAGGCTTGTTGTCCGCGCAAGGTGCGTACCTGCGAGAGCACCGGGATCATTGCCATGGCCAATGCGCTGCCGGAAAAGACCGCCACCTCCCAGCTAGGCAGCAGGTCGGCGAAATAGAATGAGTCCAGCGTGGCAGAGAGTTGGAATTGGCGCAGGATGATGATGCCGCGCAGGATGGCGAAGACTTTATCGAGGGCGAAAAAGAATCCGAGCAGAAGGGCAGTGCGGGTGAGAAAGGATAATTTTTTCATGATGGGTGTTGAATGGGGAATTCTTCCGCGTCTATCAGTGCCCGTTCGCGTCCCATTTATAAAGTTCCTTTATATTGTCCGCCGTCCACGGTCAACATCACGCCGGTGAGGTAGGATGCGGCCGGCGAGAGCAGGAAGACTGCCGCGTTCGCAAATTCCTCCGGGCGGCCTATGCGTCCGAAGACGCTTTTCTGTGCGTCAATGGCGAGTTCCTGTTCAAGCGTTGTGCCGTTCTTTTGGGCGCGGAAGGCGGCTAATTCGCGGATGCGATCCGTTTCAATCGTGGCGGGCAGGATGGAATTGAAGCGAATGCCTTCACTGCCCAGTTCGAGCGCCAGGCTTTTGGTCAGGCCGATCGTCGCCAGCCGCACGCTGTTCGATAAAACCAGGTTGGGCAGGGGCTGTTTGACCGTGTAGGATGTCATCGTCAGCACACTGGCCGTTTTCGATCTTCGCAAATGGGGCAGTGCGGCGCGGATGAGCCGCACGTGGCTCATGAAGGAAAGATTGACCGCTTTCTCCCACATGGCCTCATCGAACGAATCGAATGCGCCCGCCGGGGGTCCGCCCGCATTCGTGACCAATAAATCTAATCCACCCAGAAACTTAACGGCTTGCTCGATTAATTTTTCGGGCACCGCTGGATCGCTCACATCGCCTGCCAGGCCGCTCACGGACGCGCCGGTTTCTTCGGCGATCTTTTCCGCTGCGGCTTTGACCTTCGCTTCATCGCGTCCATTGATTGCAACGCGGCAGTCTTCCTTGGCTAGCAGGTGTGCGGTGGCATAGCCCAGTCCGCGCGATGCGCCGGTGACCAGTACACGCTTCTCTTTCAATCCCAAGTCCATGTTTTCTCCTTGATGTCTTACAAGTCTTGAAGTCTAACATGTCTGACTTTTCAGACTTTTTAGACCTGTTAGACTTTTCAGACTTTTTAGACCTGTTAGACTTTTCCGACTTGTTGGACATGTTAGACTATTTCGACTTTTTCATCGATCACTTGACCGTCTTCCCAATTCGCATGTACCCATTTTGCCACAGATTGCAGGGATTGTTCCAGGTGCGCCGGATCGTTCCCGATCATCGCGCATCCAAGGACGGCTTCCTGCCACTTGTCCTGTAAATCCATTTCCGCCACTGAAATATTGAACTCGCGATGCAGACGCGCAATCAGCGGCTTGATTCGTCCGCGCTTTTCCTTGAGCGAGGAGCAGGCGGGAAGGTGAAGATGGATGGTGAGGGCGGCAAGCATTTGAATTTTTGTATTGTACTAATTTAGTTACTCCCAACAGTCACTTCCTTGAAATTGTCAAACCACAAAGTACCATACCCTCCGCCAACGCCAAATGTCCAAGATAAACCTGACCAGCTTGATCCTAGGGTTTGTTTATTTTCCAAAAAACTTTGCGGGTTTGAAGGATCCCAAGCGCGTACATAAAATTCACCATTCTTTCCTATCGTCATCAACATTGAATACCACTTATTTGATTCTAGATTCAGATTTCCACTTAAAGACGCTTGTGCAAAACCATTCGGATCATTCCCTTTCCATGTGAAGGCTTGCAATAGTTTGTTAACCAAAAGAATACCATGCCGGTGAGAATCCGTTGCCCCTATGCCGGATTTGAATTCTATTTTGAAGTATGCGTTTTGTGTAAACTTGAAATCTGTGATTATTCCACTACCTTCGCCGAACTCGGAAACGAGGCTTATTCCTTTCCAATTCACCCCATTAATTTCCAGATTGCCATCGCTTATTTTTGAAATACTGGAATCAAGATTCCACCGTGGATCATTTGGGTTATCAAATGTGTCTGTTTCTGTAATGTGTACATTAGGGAAAATACTCTCGATAGCCACAGTAGGTGCTGGGGTTAGTGTCATCGTGGGCGTTGGCGAGGCTCCGTAGAGATCGGGGTTGCGAACAATTTCAAAGTGTTGAGTTTCGCAAGAATTTTCAGGTGTGCCTCCGACAGATATCATTTGGCAACCAGATGTGACTGGATTCCAGAAGTAAAACGGACTTGACCAGTATTTTATTTGTACAGGCAATTGTTTTGTGTAAAGCATTTGAAACATAGGCGATGAAATCCAACTTATGAGCTGACGATCAGCATCCAATGATGTTTGTTGAGTATTTGTTGATTGATCTGGCTGAGCGTCAAAAACGATAAGGTTTCCTTCCGAGTCTGAGAAAATCGTCCATCGCGAACTGAATCCGAATCCCCCTGATGTATAGTAGAACTCAGTATGTATAGCCGGATCCGCATCATCCCACTTTACAGCATAGAATTTATATCCTGTTGTTTGTGTGGGACGCCAAACAAAATTTCCAAAAGGTGTGGTAAATGGAAAAGATATTTTTCCGTTGGCAAAATCAGAAGAGAATTGGGTACGTTCGTCAGGGGTCACGCTCCCAGGTTTAGTTACTTTATCTAGATAATTCGTAACTGCTCAGCTTGGCATTGAGACGAAAGGAGGCAAGTAAGGGGTACCGGCAAAAGCCAGACGTAAAGCATCCAGAACCTGTTGTCCATTTTTGCGAGCAGTGGAGAGATAGCCACGAAT
>Ga0182027_10008207_pt1 | contig 15244 bp, 6 predicted proteins | sample 712E1DmetaG_FD_121300 | JGI IMG/M metagenome (GOLD analysis project Ga0182027, IMG submission 121300) | Permafrost microbial communities from Stordalen Mire, Sweden - 712E1D metaG (Illumina Assembly) | ecosystem: Environmental > Terrestrial > Soil > Wetlands > Permafrost | place: Sweden... | reverse complement strand
TGTGCCCAAGGTGTTGGCCGACTACGTGGCCAAGGACATCTACGACGTCGATCCCTTCGTCAGTCTGGATCGGGACGGCGTGGGCCAGCTCATGCGTCTGGCGGTCGCCTCTGGTCGCAAGACGCGGCCCAATATCAAGATCGGCATTTGCGGCGAGCATGGCGGCGATCCAAGCTCGGTCATGCTGTGCGACGAGCTGGGTCTAAACTACGTGTCCTGTTCGCCCTACCGCCTGCCCATCGCGCGCCTGGCGGCCGCCCAAGCCGTGCTCAGGAAATAGTGGCTCGTCGCCCATCACAGAGAATAGAGACATCAGGCAGGCACGACATACCGACGAGGGCTATCTCCCGATGAGATCCCCCGTCGGCCGCGTCCCGGTTTTGTGGCTCTCGGTGTTTGCGGGCCTGCTGCTGGCCGGGGCCGGTTGCGGCCTTGGCCAGACGGGGATTGATCCGCCTATGGACGAGATCTTTTGGCCGGCTGGGCTGGCAATTGACCCCATCGACGGCAACTGGCTCTACGTGGTCAACTCGAACAACGACCTCCGCTTCAATGCCGGGACGCTGCTGGCGATTGACTTGCAGAAGGCGAAGAGCGATCAAACGAAACTGGCAGCCGACGGAGTGGCGTCCGCGTGGTCCGAGTGCAGCACGACCCATTTCACCGACGACACGGCTGCGGAAACCCTCGCCGGCACTTCGGACGAGTTTTGCTGTTTTGACTTGCTCCGCCCGCATGTCCTCAACTGCAACGAGCGGGCGTATGTGCGAGCTGACGCAACGGTGCAGATTGGCAGTTTTGGCGGCGGGGCGTCTATCCAGACCTATCAGGAGGACCCCAATGACCCCGATAGCGAGTTGGTGCGCCGTATCTTCATGATTGTTCGAGCCGAACCCTCGATCACGTTCGTCGACGTCACCCACAGCAACGGTTCAGTGCACATGCGCTGCAACGGACCACGGCAAGATGCGGATCCGCAACTTGCCAACCCGTTCTGCGACGACAACTGGCGTGTCCGGCGTCCCGGCGGCGCAGCCGTCACCGACGACGTGTTCCCTGAAGAACCACATGCCCTGGCTCTCGATCAAGAAATGGGGATTCTGTACGTCGGCCATCTGACCATCACGGCGGCTGGCCAGACCGTGGGCGGCGGCATTTCGACTATCGACATCGGCCGTCCGGTTGACCCACGAACGCCCAACGTCATCATCGGCGGCCTGGTTGACCCACAGGCGCCCAACGTCATCAATTCCATAGCCCGGGTCGTGTTCCCGACCAGCGCAGTCCAGGGTGTCACGGCCCTCACCCTGAACGATCCCGGTAATCCCAGCGGTGTGCTCTATGCGGTAGCGCGCGCGAGCGCTGACGTCACCGGGATGGTGCTGCAGTGCCAAGCGACGGGGCAGCATTGCGACGTCAACGACCCGGACTCGCGCGATCTTTCCCTGGTCCCCGGCGAGCAAATCATGTCTTCGGTCTTCCTGCCGTCGGGCACCGACGTGCGGGGGTTTCTCCTCTCGCCCGACGGCACTCCTCAGGCCTACGTTCTTCATCGCAACACGCCCGAGTCGTCCACCTCGTCGGATCCTGCTGCGCTGGTGGTGCTCGACCGACGACCGAATCAGAACGGAGAGCCGGCAAATACTCCCAGCGCCATCCTCGAAGTCTGCAGCGGGGCGACCCACATGCAGTTCCCGCCCGCCGGCCGAGGGAACCTGCTCTACATAACCTGTTTTGAAGGTGGCCAGATCTACGTAGTCGACCCGCAATCGCCTCGGGTCGTGGCCATCATCGAAGCTGGCAACGGGCCCACGGCCCTGACGTTCTCGCCCACCGATCCCAACGTCGCGTTCGTGGCCAGCTACGCGGACAACAATGTGTCGGTCATTGATATTGAGCCAGGAAGCCCGACCCGGTACATGGTGGTGCAGCGGCTTGGCTTCCCCCACGCGGATACGACGCAATGACATTGCGAGCGGCACCGACGATACTGATCTGCGGCTTGCTTGTTGGCGCATGCGGCGCCACTCCAACCGTCATTCCCGCACGCAACCTCGAGCGGCCTGGCGACATGGGTTTCGTGTGCCTCGCTATTGATTCCGGCACCGGAAACCTGACAGGCCAGCCCATGAGTCTTTGCCACCCGCCAGGCGAGAAGGACCCCCCGATCCAGCCGGCCGGCACGTCATCGCGGCAACTAGGCACGTTCGCGCTGGTGACCAACAGCGCGCGTGGCGAGATGGCTGCGGTAGACATCGACAAGGGCAGACTCATCGATCTCGATCCAGGTGTGTTTGGCTTCAACATGGTGCCGGTTGGGTCTATGCCCGAGTCGCTGGCTGCCAGTGCGGACGGCTGCTGGGTCGCCAGTGCAAACCGGGATTCCTGTGACCTTGGGCTGGTGGATCCGTCGCAACTACTGGCTTCGCAATTCGGCCCCGCTGTACCCGCCACCGGGACCGGCAGTTCGGTGACCCGCGTGGCGCCGAAGACCATGTCCGGGCGTCTGCTCAACGCCTCTCCTAAGGAAATCGTCTTCCTGTTGCCCAGCACTGCGCCCGGGTTGTGCCAGAGCCAGCAAGCTCCCGCGGTTCTGGTGACCTTCCCATCCTGTGATCTGGTTGCGTTGCTCGATATGCCGTCCGGGACGATCCACGACTCGGTCTTCATTCGTTCTGACGGGGTCTTTTCTGCAGGCAACGAGCCAGCTTGTCCGGCAGATTGCACGCCCGCGTCTACCCCGGACGCAGGGACGACAGCAGATGATGGGGAGGCACCGGCCGTGCCGGTGGACGCTGGCGGAGCCGGCCAGAGCGAAACCGGCGCGCAGACGACTTCGCCTCTGGGAGTGGGCGCCTTGGCCCTTCTTCCTGACAGCAGCCGCGTGTATGTGGGAGCCAGCGCCGCCGACGACTTTCTCACGGCGTTGGACATCGTGGACGGAGCCTTCGTCATGCCGGCCGGCGGCGGGCGCATCGCGCTTGAGCCAGGGGCAATTGGAATCGATCACCTGCGCCTTGCAGTCAATCCATTCACGGGCAATTTCGTGGAGGGCAGGGGACGGTTCCTCTACGCATTCGCGCGTGACGGTTCAGTCCGTGTGGTGAGCCTCCCCGTGCCACCCAGCGCGCAGCCCGAACAAGAATGCGACGTCAACGTTCAACCCGATCTGCTCGGGCTGCCCGCCAACACTGGATGTTTTCCGGTCAGCCCCGCGGCCCGACGACCGTTGGCCCAAGGGCCTGGAATTCGCATTCCCACGCTTGCAACGCGTACCGCGGCGCCGTCGATTCCGCGCGACATCGCGGTCGTGGATCTGCAGGTCAGCCCGGCTGACATCAGCAAGAACCCACAGGCATTGTCCGGTCAGTTTGCGTTCCTGCTGGCCTCGAACGACTCTGTCTACATCCTCAACCTTGCCCCCACCACGCAGCTCAACGGCCAACTGGTGAGCGAGGACAAAACCCTCACCCACTCATTCCGCGAGATTCGCTCGACCAACCAATACACGGCTGACACCCTGGCTTTGTCTTCCACGCCGCCGCTGCGCACGCCGGTGACATCCGACCTCTTGTTCCCGACCACGCCCGTCCTCTCGTCGGCAGGCGGTCCACGGTTGGAGGAGGTGGTAAACGATCTCACGCCGGCCGCAGTGGGAAACTCGGTCAACACCACCACGAACTACTGGGCCAATTTTCCATACCAGGCGACCTACGTGTCGCGCGTGTTCACCATTGCCTGGGAGGCAGCCATCCCCGGCACGACCCGCAGCTCTGGCACTCTCCAGGATCCAACTCAGGCCAACTCGCCGGCAGGTGCACTGAAGGACATGGGCGCTGACTTCTGCGCCAAGGGCGTGCTCACAGGCGATCTGGTCGTCCTGCCCGGATGCACCGCGGACACCGACTGCAACCCACAGGATAGTTTTTCGTGCCGTCAGCCGGTCGGAGGCGCGACGGGCCTGTGCCTGCCCATAGGCGCCCCACAGACGGTGGTCGATGGCTGCACCCGCTTCATGGGCAGCCGGCGGCGCTACGAGATTCTTGCCGCCACGCCCACCCAGCTGACGCTCGGGTTCCACCTGGACGAAGTGCCCAAGACCGCGCTCAATCGCGTAGCCGCGACCGAGGCTGGCGACGATGAGGAATGCCAGCCCACTGCCGCCCACCGGGCATCGGGGACGCATCCCGGGTTCCAATGGCAGCAAGTGTGGCCGGGCGAAAACTTCAAGCGTTGCGTGAAGGCATGTGGCAACTCCGAAGGGACGACGACCGATGCGGCTGGCGATCAGGACTGCCGCCCGGGCTTCGTGTGCGCGACCTTGCCCGGCTCTCTGGGGCCGCAGGGGCCAGGAAGGTACTGCGTCGAGGCGCCGCCTCTCGATCTTGCCTGCTGGCCCCAGCCGAGCAATCGCTACCACGTCAATGCCGGCACCAGCTTTCTTGTCATGGGCAGCTCCTTGCCGGATCTCAAGACCACGACGGCCATCAACGGCCAGTGCCAGCTCGATCCCAACCGCGATCCGGCGCTGGCCGATCGAATCCCACTGTCAGCCCCTTCATGCGCAACGATTGACGGCGTCGTGCCCGTCGACAACGTCACAAAGTATTCCTCCACCGGCTCCCCTGGCGCGACCAACACGGAAGTGGCGTTGTTCGGCCAGTTGACGCCGCCGGTTCCCGACGGGAGCGACCCCACGAACAAGGGAACCCCAGCCACACCCAACCCTCCCTACTCAACCGTCACGCCGCCCGGCCCAAACCCGTGCTTGTACCAAGACTTCAACTACGACGAGTTCACGTCCGTCGTCTCCACGCCCGGCACCGGGGCTGCTGATGGCGGGGCCGCGGCCAAGAAACCCATAAAGGCCCTCTTCCAGAATCCGCAGCTTCGTTTCGTCCTCACCAACCTCGACCAATATGGCGGCGACAGCCTCACCACAACCCTGAACCTCATGGGTGGCTTTATCCCGGCCACGGTCGCCATCCCGTCCGTCGAGATCGCGTTGACCCAGCCCATCCACATCTACACCGGGCCCAACGAACTACCCGAAAGTCCTGTGATGACGGACCCTAACAATCCGGTCTCCTATCCCTACGTGTACGTTCTGGACCAGGGGCGCACTGCGCTCACGCCGAACAGCCGCGGTCAGATTGTGCGCATCAACGCCCGCAAGGGCGATAGCGCCCTGACCACCTTCGACCCAGCCGCGAGCGGCACCACGCCTTTCCAGATTCAGTAGCGCTTGCCAAAGTGCTCGCTGAAGTTGACAGATTGTAGGACTTCGGCCTACATTGTAGGCAAATGACCTCCAGTGTTCGAAGCACGGTTCGCGCTCTCTTCCAGGCTGCGGTTGACCAGGTGAAGCGCGATGGCCTGGTGCCAGCGATTCCCGACAGCATTCCGGTCGAACGGCCCAAGCGCCCTGAGCATGGCGACTACGCGACCAACGTTGCCCTGGCTCTGGCAAAGTCTGCCGGTAAGCAGCCGCGCGCCTTGGCCGAGATGATCGTCGAACGCCTGCGGGCTGCCGGCGGCGCGGACCTGGCAGAGGTGTCGGTGGCAGGCCCTGGTTTCATCAATCTGCGCCTGTCCGATGGGTTCTGGCAGCGACGTCTCCTCGACATCCTGGCTGCAGACGGGCGTTGGGGACAGGGAGAGCCAAGGCAGTCGCCGCGCATTCTGGTTGAGTACCTTTCCGCGAACCCGACCGGGCCGCTGCATTTTGCTCACGGTCGGCATGCAGCGGTCGGCGATTCGCTGACCCGGCTGCTGCGCTTTGCTGGCTACGATGTCTTGCGCGAATACTACATCAACGACGCCGGCAACCAAGTCGCCATGCTGGCGCTTTCGGTGTGGGCCCGCTACATGGAAGCTGCCAAGGGCGAGGACTGGACCGGCGTGATCGTGCCCGAGGTGGCGTTTCCCGAAGGTGGCTACCGCGGCGACTACATCCGGGAGCTGGGGCTTGAGTTGCTCGATCACGAGGCAGGGCGCTTTGTCGGTGCCGACCCTCCGGCCGACATGGAGCCCATTAAGCAGTTCGCCATCAGCCGCTGCATGGACATGATCCGCAACACTTTGGTCAAGTTCGACGTCACCTTCGACGTGTGGCAGAGCGAGCGAGCCCTGCACGACAGCGGCGAGGTTTCGAGCACCCTGGCCGCGCTCGAGCAAGCCGGTTTCATCGACCGGCGCGACAACGCTGTGTGGTTGAAAACCACGGTGCTGTGGGGGGACGACAAGGACCGGGTGGTGCAGAAGTCCGACGGCTTGCCCACCTACCTACTGGCGGACATCGCGTATCACCGCAAGAAGATCGAACGTGGTTTCGACGAGCTGTGCGACATCTGGGGCGCCGACCACCACGGCCACGTGCCGCGCATGCAGGCGGCCCTGAAGGCGCTCGGGCATGACCCGAACCGCCTTTCGGTCTTGCTCATCCAGATGGTAAGCCTTCTGCGCGACGGCAAGCCGGTCGCCATGGGCAAGCGGGAAGGGGAGTTCATCACCCTCGACGAGGTCATTGACGAGATCGGCCGCGATGCCACGCGCTTCTTCTATTTAATGCGGCGACACGACACGCCGCTGGAGTTCGACCTTGAGTTGGCCAAGCGCCAGTCGATGGATAATCCCGTGTACTACGCCCAGTACGCCCATGCCCGGTGCGCTTCGCTCTTGCGACGCGCGACTGAACTGGAAGCCCCGCGTTTGCCACCGACGGCCGAGTTGTTCGCACGACTGAACTTGCCGGAAGAAATTGCGCTGCTGCGCCGGTTGTCCGACTTTCCCGACTTCGTCGACGATGCGGCCGCGGCGCGCGAGCCGCACCGGCTGGTTTCCTTTATCGGCGACTTGGCGGGCGAATTTCAGAGCTACTACACGCGGCTGCAAAAGGTCCACGGTGACTCGGTTCTGCCCCAGGAGCGCCAGCGCGTGGGCAACTGGCGCGAGACCTGGGACTGGCAGAAGACCGCGGCGCGCCTGCATTGGGTCGAGGCCATCCGGCAGGTGCTCGAGACCGCGTTGGGCCTTCTGGGGGTTTCAGCGCCGGCTGTCATGAAACGCATAGGCGGGGAGGGCGAGGAGGCGTCGTAACGCCTCGGCTCGGCGTCTCAGTTTTTTGCAGGAGAAGAGCATGGGTTACACTTCTGGTGCCACGATGGATCAACGAGGGCTTCGCGACGTCGAACGCTGGCGGGACAAGATCGAAGTCCGCCTCGACAACCGCCAGGTCTTCTTTCTGTTCTTTGGCAGCGCGCTGGTGGCCTGTCTGCTGTTCGTGCTGGGTGTGGTGGTGGGCAAGCGGCTGGAATCGCGCGGCCGCGCGGTCGCACCTGAGGTCGAGGACCCGCTCGCTCTGCTCGACAAGGTCGCGACCAGCCCCCGGCCCACCCAGACGTCGGCTGTGACCTTCCCGCAGACTCTCTTCGGCGACAAGAACGCCCAGAATGGCGTGAAGAAGACTGAACTGAAGCTGGCCGACCCCAAAGCGACGGATGCAAGCAAGAGGGAGTCAGGCAAACTTGCCGAGGTCAGCAAGCCAAGCGAGATCGTCAAGAACGGCGAGTCAAAGCAAGCGGCCACGGTCGCCTCGAGCAAGGCTGCGACCAAAACCGGCAACAACAAATTGGCTGCTTTGCTCGACAGTAAGCTGGCTGAGCCCGCGAAGCCCACCGAGGCCAAGGCTACCGCCGGAAAGCTGGTCGCCACGGCCACTCCGGCCAGCGCGCCTAAGCCCGCGCCCACCGCACCAGCGCCCACCGCGCCCGCGCCGAGCAAGGCAGCAGTCACGCCTGTGGCTGCTGCAAACAAACCGGCAGAGGCGATACCCGCGCCGTCGACCAGTGCGCCAGTCCCCACGATTGGCCCCGCGGCCACTGATTCGGCCAAGGGCAAGCTGCACTTCACCTTGCAGCTTAGCTCGTTCCAAGACCGCGGCGAAGCGGAGGCGTTTGCCGCGAAATTCGGCTCCGAGAAGACCTATCTGGTGGTCTCCGAGATCCCGGGCAAGGGCACCTGGTACCGCGTGCGCGTAGGCGACTTCGCTACGGCCAAAGACGCCATCGCCGGCAAACTGGCCTTCGAGAAAAAACACGGAGTGATCGCGTACGTGGCGCAGCGATAGCGACCCTCGCTCAGGACTCTCGCCCAGTTTTGTCCACGGTCCCTTGCTCACCCAGCCGCACATTGTCCACAACCGTCACACGGGTTGGGCAACCACCCGGCCAGGACGCCCCATTCGATCCGAATAGCAGATCAAAGAGACAAATAGACTCCCGATGCTTCACCTGCTGCTTGTGCTGTCCTTTGCCTCCGGGATGTGCGGGATCGCGTATGAGATCCTCTATGCTCGACTGCTGACTACATACCTCGGCGACATGTTCTTCGTGTCAGCCGCGATCCTGGCCACCTTTTTGCTGGGCATCGCGGTGGGATCGCTGCTGGCGCGCCGTTTCGTCCGCTGGCTGTGGACGGTCGAGCTTCTCATCGGGCTGTACGCGGCGCTACTGGCCACGATGTTCTCCGTGTTTGGGCAGCAGGCGCTGCGCAGCCTCTACCCGCAGACCGCAGGAAAGCCTGCGCTGGTCATCATGGCCGTGTTCGCATTTCTGATCATCCCGGCAACCCTGGTTGGGTGCAGCGTCCCGCTGTTCGCGGCCTGGTGCCGGGGCCACTCGGGCTCCCGCGGCGCCAGCGCGTGGTTCGAGAAGGTCTACGGCTTCTACAACCTGGGGGCGACCTTCTGCGTGCTGCTCATCGAGTTTCTGCTGCTGAGGAAGCTGGGCATCCGCAACACGCTGTTCGCCATCGCGGGGGTGAACTTCGCCAGTGCAGCCGTGCTTTTCCGCATCTCGCCGCCGGCGCCCCCGCCGGAGGCCGAGTCGTTCGAACCGGCCGCCGTGCGCAGACCGGCGCTGGCCCTGCTCCTGGCCAGCATCCTGAGCGGCGTGTTCCAGATGGTGTTTCTCAAGTTCGTGGAGGTCTTCTTTGGCCCATACCACGAGAACTTCGCGCTCTCGGTGGCGCTGGCGCTGCTGGGAATCTCGGTGGGAACGTGGGCTGTCCAGCGGTGGGGCTGGTCGTTCCAGCGGGTGCTGGTTTGGGGTGGCGCGGCGCTGGCCACGGTGTTTCTCCTGCTCTACCCCATCGCGCGCCTGTGGGGCCACATGAACGCCTTCTTCACAGACCTGGGCCTGCCCACTACCGTGGGCAAGGCGTTCTGCCTCGTACTTCTGGGTATCGTTCCTTTCGCAGTCTACGGCAGCACGGTGCCGGCCTTGATCCGGGAGCACCGGGGCCATCGCCGTGCGGTCGGGTACTTCCTGTTCGTGTCCAGTCTGGGCAACTGCGTGGGCTACCTGGCCGCGGTGTTCTGGGTCTACCAGAGCTTTTCTTACCGAAGCATCGTGCTCTTGCTGGCCGGGTTGCTGTTGGCCAGCGGGATCCTGGCGGGCCCGGTGCGAAAAGTGCTGCGCTGGCCGGGAGCACTGGCCACCGCCGGCGCGGCCATGATCATCCTGGTGATGGTCTGGCCCGAGTGGATCTTCTCGCTGGAGTACCAGTCCTTTGTGTCCCCGGCGGCTCTGCACAAGACCATAGCGGGCTTTGCAAAGACGGAAGTCCTACGACGCTACGACAGCCAGGTCAGCGTGGTGACTTCCAAGAACGGCGCGGAGAGCTTGAACATCAACGGCCACCGAAGCCTGATGTCGTTTCGCGGACAGACCATCCCTACCGAGATCGTCTACGGACTGGTCCCGGCTAACTTCGCTCCGCGGCGAGGCAGCGCCCTCGTGCTGGGCGTGGGCACCGGGATGTCGGCAGGCACGGCCGCGCTGCTCTTTCGCCACGTGACCATGGTGGAGATCAACCCGGCCATGCTGGAGTTGCTGCCCCGCTGGCGGGAGCACAACTTCGATCTTCACCTTCGCAAGAATGTCACGCCGGTCCTTGACGATGGCCTGTCGCTGCTGGCGCGCAAGGGTGAGATCTATGATGTCATCATGAACACGGTGACCGGACCGCTGTATTTCTCGTCGAGCAAGCTGTACACCAAGGACTTCTTCGACCTGGTGAAGACCCGGCTGGCGCCCGACGGTATCTACACCATGTGGTTCGACGCCCACGCCACCGACGAGGGGGCGCGCATCATCTTCACCACGCTGACCCACAGCTTCGCCGATTGCATCTTCGTATTCCTGCGCACCGGTTACAGTCAGGTGATCTGCTCGCAACAGCCAATCCGGGTGCGGCCTATCCCCGAGAACGAGTGGCCTGAGCCCATCCGGGCCAAACTGGCCGAGCGCAACCTGACGCCGGTCACGGCTCTGGTCGACTCGCTGGTGCTGCCCGCACATCACCTCTTCGATACGGCGTGGAACGCGCCGGTGAACACTTTCGATCTGCCAGCGCTGGAATACACCATGGCGTCCAGTTCGCTGCGTCTGGAGAACGACACCTTTCAGTCCTATACGACGCTGCGGGTGGATTTCCGAAAGTCGGCCTTCCGCAGCCAGCCGCTCACCGACGCCGAGCTGGCCGTCCGCTGTGCGCGCCTGCGTATGCTGGGCGGCGCGGCGCTGCCCGAGTGCCTCGCCGCCCTGGGCATAGCGGACGCGGGAGTGGCACCCTACGAGTATGTCCGCATGGTGCTGGACTACCTTCACGGAGGGATCGGCCTGGAGCGGGAGACTTTGATCGGCCGCCTGATGGCTCTGGGCCACACCGACGAAGCGCTGGCTGAACTTAGGGATATGGTCGAAGTGGGGGGACCGACGGCGCGCACCCGCTTGGCCGAGACGTGGGCCCAACTGCGCGACAACGGCTCCATCTCCGACGCGTCCCTATCCGACCTCATTCAACTCGACCCGCTGCTTGCCGACAGTCGCCGTGCAGTGATCGCGGCCTTGCTGGGCCGCCACCAGTGGGCCCTGGCGCTGCGTCACTCCGAAATCCTCAAGCGCATGCGTGTTTTCAATGAACGAGACGCCACGGTAGCGGCCAAGGTGGAGGAGTTCACGGCCTCGGGGACGCCATGACGAAGCCTCCGAAATTCACATGGGAACCCTCAAAGGGTTCCCAAACCCTCCCGCGATGGTGCGCGGCCGGCAAAGCCGGCGGGCTCCTCACGCGACAATTGCGACCCTTGCTGGCGGCCACCGCCACCTCCGGCGCAGCCGCGCTGATGTACGAGACGCTGTGGACGCGCTCGTTGGCGATCGCGCTGGGCTCGACGGTGCAGGCGGCCGCGGCCGTGTTCGCCGCGTTTCTGGTCGGGCTCGCGCTGGGCGCGGGCCTGTGTGGGACAATCATCGACCGCAGCCGGCGGGTGCTCGTCATCTACGCGGCCATCGAGATTGGCATCGCGTTGGCTGCGGTAGGTACGGGCTATCTCCTGTACTTCACACGCGACAGTCTCTCGGCGGTGCTGGGGCAAAGTATCGGCGTGGCGGGCATGCTGCGAGCCTTTGGCATCACGCTCGGGCTGGTGCTGCTGCCGACCCTGCTCATGGGCGCCACCTTTCCAGCATTGCTGGCCGCGTCCCGGCGGCTGGGCGCTGGCGCCATCGATATGACCAAAGTCTACGCGGTGAACACCCTGGGTGCGGCCCTGGGCACGCTGGCCTGCGGGTGGATCACCATCCGTGTTCTTGGCGTGACCAACTCGCTACTGGTGGCTGGTAGTCTCAACATAATCTCCGCCCTGCTGTGCCTGCTGGCCGCGCGCCACGAAGGCCACGCGACCACGGCGGCTTACCTCCAATATCCGGCCCCGGCTAGTGCTGGAGCGGCCCCGGCGAGCAGCCAGGCCCTCCTGATGTCTTGCGCGGTCCTGAGCGGAGCAGCCGTGCTGTCGCTCGAAGTGGTGTGGACACGCCTGGCCTGCTTCACCCTCGGGAACCGGAGCCTTGCCTTCTCCACGTTCCTGGCCTGGGTGCTGGTGTGGCTGGCGGTGGGTTCCTGGCTGTCGGGCTGGCTGGTTCGCCGATTTGCGGAGCGCTCGTCGATGCTGCTAGCTGCGCTGCTGCTGGCTGCGGCGGTCGGCATTGGGAGCTCCGTCTTGCTCGTGAATGCGTGGATCGTAAGTCCGGGCAATTTGGTACTAGTCTTTCCGCACAGCCCGGCCGTCGTGGTGCTGGTGCGCGTGCTCGGCATGGGGCTGCTCATGGCGCTGTTTCTGCTGCCACTCGGCTGCCTTTTCCCTACCGGTCTGGCCTGCCTGCGCACCATCGAGACGCGCACAGGGAAAGCAGCGGGACGCTACTACCTATGGAACACCATGGGCTCCGTGACAGGATCCTTGCTGACGGGTTTCGTGCTGATCCCGGCCGTCGGGTCGTTCGCCTCCGCGGTCACCATGGCGGCCCTGTGCAGCCTGGCTGCCCTGACGGTGTTTCTGGGCCTGGCGCGCGGATCGCTGCATCGGCGTGTGGCCGCTGTGGGCGGGCTGGCGGCGGTTGCCGTGCTGGTCATCGTGCCGCTGGTCGTCCCCGCGCAGCTCCGCTTTATCCGTCCGGGCGAGCGCCCGGTCATGCGCGTCGAGGACGAATGGGGGGTGTTCCAGGTGGCTGGGCTTTCCGATGGGCGGCTTCGCGTGACCCACAACCGGACCGAACTGGTCTTTCTGGCGGGAGACTTTTCCACCTCCTACGTCCAGCAAATGCAGGGGCACCTGGCCTCGTTCATGCGGTCCCAGGCCCGCGCCGCTCTGGTGCTGGGCAGCGGCTACGGGATCACCGCCGGGGCGCTGGCCGCCAACCCCGGCCTACAAAGCATCGATGCGGTCGAGATTCTTCCGGCCATGGTGGCCGCGGCCGACCTGTTCGAGCCCTACAACCTGTCCTACCACCGGCAGCCTCGGGTGAAGGTGTTCGTGGATGACGGCCGGCACTTCCTGGCGCGCAGCGATCAGAAGTACGACATCATCTCTATCAACGTAACCGACCCGCACCTACCTGGTGGCTCGTCGCTGCTCCATGCCGACTTCTACCAGGTAGCCAAGCGCCATCTGAATGCGGGGGGCGTGGTGGTCCAGCACGCCTCCGGCATCGACGTCAAGGTGGTGCTCGCTACCCTACAGCGCGCGTTCCGTCACCTCCGCCTGTTCCCCTCCTATCACAATGGGTACAACGTGGTGGCCTCGGATGAGCCCCTGGTCCCCTCGCAGGCCGAGGTGGCCCGGCTGGCCGCCGTGCCGTCTATGCGCGACGCCCTGGCAGGAATCGGCATTCTGCCACCCATTGATCCATGGGCCATCTTCTCTCGCGGGTGGACGCCAGCGCAGCTTCCCAGACTATTCGACGCTGCTCTGGTCGCGACGGACGATCACCCCGTCCTGGAATTCTCCCAAGCTGGGGACCCGTTGCTGTGGTTTTTCAGCAACGAGTGATGACCGGTGTTCAACCCGCAAGGCATAGATAGCCGGCGGCGCCCCACGTCGTAGTCTCGTCCTTCCCTCGGCCGAATGCCTTGCTCAGAACATCAATCCCACATTCAAGTGCAACCGCCATGAGCTGTCGCCGGGTTTCGGGTTGAGCGGTATCGCAAAGGCCAAACTCAGGTCTCCGATCGGCAACTTGAAGACCAAGGGTGCGAAACCGAGGCCGTGGCGAAAGTCCGAGGCTGACAGCCCATTGAATGAGAAGGCCACTACGCCACTGTCGAGAAACACCGACCCGTACCAGGGACGCAAGATGGGGAACTGCAGCTCGATGTTTTGAATGATTCGCAAGTTGCCGCCCACCGGCTGGTACTGGACAGCGAAGACCCCGGGCGCAATTGGCACGTACACGATTTCGGTCAGCAGGCGGTCCAGATCGTATCCGCGCACGGTCGTGTCGCCGCCGGCGAAGAAGCGTTCCACCCTGGGCAGAAGCGATGCGCCCGCAAGTGGGAATCCCTGATCGTAGCGCAGGCTGTGGCGCAGGCTGAGCCACGACAGCAGCGGCACCACCGCGAACGAATGACCGCTCAGCTTGACGAATGAGTCAGACCCATAGTCGAAAGAAAAGCGGGGCAAGGCCAGTTCTGCGCCCACGCCGACCTTGAAACCACGGCTTGGCACCAGGGCATTGTCGAGCCGCTGCCACTCGATGCCCGTGCTGAAGCTGCCCACCAGGGTGCCGATGCTGACCGTGCTTTCATCCTCGTCGGCACCCGCGCCCCGCGCGAGAAATTCTGTGTGGAAGGTGTCGCGAAAGTTGTAGCGAACGTTGGCATCGACGCCGGGAAACATCTCGCGGGCAAATCCGATGAAGGTCGCTCCTGAACGCAGATCGCCCAGCCGCACCGTAGCCTGGCGCAGGTAGCTGCCGCCGATTTCCAGGCGGAAGAGCGAGCCGAAAAAGCGCGGATCCAGGAAGCTCGCGCTGACCCGGGTCAGCGAAAAGCCATACGCCCCCTGTGTGGTGAAGGTCCAGCCGTGACCGAAGAGGTTGCGGTGCTCGTAGCCCAGCGCCGCGTATCCGCCCACGGGGAAACTGGAGGTGGGCGATTTCTGGTCGGTGGAAATGCCCCCACCGATAGTCACGATGCCGAAATGGTCATGTCGTTCTTCCACTTCGATGACCATGGGAACCACCGGTTGCTGCGGGCTTTCGCTGGGAAAGCTGACCGGGTTCGGGTTGTTGAATAGCTGGATCATGGCCAGGTTGCGCTGGGCCCGTTCCACGGCACGCGTGGTCAGTAACGATCCCGGACGAATCTCGGCCCAGGTCATGATGGTGTCTTCCGTGGTCAGGAAATTGCCCCGCAGGAACACGGGGCCCACGTGCACCTGCGAGCCCAGCTTGATGGTCCACACGATTGTGACGTGATCGCCCTCTCGATCGAGATGGGACTCGACGGTGGCGTTGCGATAGCCTTCGTCCCCCATCAGGCGTTTGAGTCGTTCTTCATCGCGGCGCACGACCGCTGGTTGGTAGGGCGCTCCTATCACCGTACGCAGCGACTTGCGCAAGAACATGTCGTCGCGAGGCACGGGCAGGGCGGGGTCGGTGGATACGAAGCGCATGTCCGCCACCCACACCAGGGGGGCTTCCTCGATGAGAAAGCGCAGGTAGAGCGCGTTGGACTTTCGCCAAACCGGCTCTTCTTCGTGCGGGATGACCGCCTTGGGCCCCGTGGGTGCCGGCCGCCACTCGCCCGGCGCTGGCGCAATCTCAGCACGCACCTTGCTTCCCGGACGACCGATACTCTCGTAGTAGTCGACCAGGCTCTGCACGTCGAGTTCGATCTGCCG
>Ga0182027_10008206_pt1 | contig 15246 bp, 13 predicted proteins | sample 712E1DmetaG_FD_121300 | JGI IMG/M metagenome (GOLD analysis project Ga0182027, IMG submission 121300) | Permafrost microbial communities from Stordalen Mire, Sweden - 712E1D metaG (Illumina Assembly) | ecosystem: Environmental > Terrestrial > Soil > Wetlands > Permafrost | place: Sweden... | reverse complement strand
TCGATGGCAAAGATCGCGGCCTTGGCGTTGAGGACGTCGAAGATGGTTTCGATCATGAGCAGGTCGGCGCCGCCGAGCAGCAAACCGCGGGCGGCCTCGGCATACGCCTCGGCCAATTCCACGAACGTCACCGAGCGCGCGGCGGGATCGGCCACGTCCGGCGAGATGGATGCGGTCTTGTTCGTTGGTCCGATCGAGCCGACGACGAAGCGAGGCCGGCCCGGATCGCGTGCCTCGGCGGCGTCGGCGGCCTCGCGGGCGATCCGCGCCGCCTCCACGTGGATCTCGTAGGCCACGTCCTGCATCCCGTAGTCGCTCTGGGCGATGCGCGTGGCAGTGAAGGTGTTGGTCGAGATCAGGTCGGCGCCGGCCTCGAGGTAGGCATCGTGGACGGCCCGCACCACGTCCGGTCGAGTCAGGCAGAGCAGGTCCGTGTCACCGCGGACGTCGCGCGGGTGATCGCGGAATCGCTCGCCGCGAAAGTCGGCCTCGGTGAGGCCGTAGCGCTGGACCAGCGTCCCGGTCGCCCCGTCGAGGACGAGGATTCGCTTCTGGAGCAGGGGGCGGAGCAGGAGCAGGCGCTCCTCACGCGTCCGAGTGCCACCTCCCGGTGGCCGGGCACCCGTTGGTGCCTCGCGGCCGGCCGGCGGCTCTGGGATCGATGTCGCCGGTGGATCCTGGGCGACCCCTGCGGGCGCAGTCGAGCGTACGTGAGTATCGGTGGGCCTGCCTCCTTACCTGCGCAGTTTACCCAACGCCCGCGAGGGTGCTGAACGAGCCCGGCGCGCGGGACGCGAGGCCGCGTTCCGGCATTCGAACCCGCACTCGCAATGGGTATCGCATCTGCGCCCGAGTCGGGCGATCATTGCGCCATGAATACAGACGACCGCAGCGACCAACCGGAGGCGACTGCCGTCAGGGTCTTCGACTGCGCCATCGTCGGCGGCGGCCCGGCCGGACTGTCGGCGGCCGTGAACATGGCGCGAATGCGCCGCTCCGTGTTGGTCATCGACGACCGCGACGGCCGCTCGCTGTGGAGCCAGGTCAACCGCAACTACCTGGGCTTCCCGGATGGGATTCCGGCCGCGGAGATACGCCTGCAGGGGCGGCGCCAGGCGGCCCGACATGGGGCCAGCTTCTTGCTCGGGCGGGTCACGGCCGCCGATCGCGACGGCGATCACTTCCGTCTACTGGTGGAGGGCGATGTGACCGGTGGCGCCGGGACCGAGCGCGCCGGAACCGAAGCGAACGTGCTGCGCGACGAGGAACTGGGGAAGTCTCTCGGTGAGGTTCAGGCTGGCGCATCGGAGGAGGTGATCGCCCGCTCGGTCATTCTCGCGACCGGAGTGCGGGACCCCTTCCCAAAGTTCCCCGGTCGTAACGAATGCGTCGGCCGCAGCCTGTTCTGGTGTATCGCCTGCGACGGCTACGAGGCGATCGATCGGTCGGTTGGCGTGGTGGGCCACGACGAGGAAGCCGTCGAGATAGCCCTCGACCTCCTCGAGTTCACGGACAGGATCGTGATCGCCGCCGGTCGACCCGCTGGCTTCAGCGTCCCGGAGTCACGGCTGACCGACCTGGCCGGCAACGGCATCGTCGCCTACCGCTGGCCGGTGGCCTCCTATCCGAACGAGGGCGGAAACATCCAGGCGCTGGTTCTGGGCGATCCGAAGAAGACTCGGCTGCCGGTCGAGATGGTCTTCACGGTCCACACCCCGACGGCCCGCAACGAGATAGCCCGACAGCTTGGCGTTGCGCTCAACCCGCTGGGGCAGATCGTCGTGACCTCCGAACAACACACCAACGTGCCCGGCGTGTACGCGGCCGGCGACGCCACCAGCCCTCACGATCACCAGGTCAGTGCCGCCGTTCACGAGGGCAACCAGGCGGCGTGCGCCGCCAACTACTACCTCTACCGTCCGGTCCAAAAGGCACCCGGCCAGGAAGAGTGCTAGATCGATCGCCGATCGGCCGATCGGCGAGGCACGCGCTCCAGAGGATGTCCGCGACATTCATCGGGTGACCTGCTGGTGAGGTGAACCCGGGCGAGATGGTCCGGCCGCGTCGGAATCGCGCTCTGGGCTGTGGCGGTTGAGCGGGTAGGCGTCCGAGAACGCGGGCCGAGCGTCGTGAGAGTCGAATGCGAGGTCGACCAGGTCGCGGCGAACCCCGTAGACACACGAACGAGTCACAGCATTAATGTCGCGGACAACAGCGGGCTCGTGCTTGGTGGCTACGAGTCAGGCACCGGGGACTTTCGGGCCAGCAGGAAGACCGACGGGCCGGGTGTGATCGGGCCCAGCGGCTCCTGCAAGTGCCCCTCGAGTCGAGCCAGCACAGTGGCGGCTCGGGGCTGGCTCAGGCCGGGGAGCCGGAATAGCGAGACCGCGCGCATCCGCTCTATCGCGAAACCTGCCGCCAGCAGGGAGCGGCGGACGCTCACGGGGGCGTGGTCGTAGTGGAACGGTTTGTACTCGACCGCGCCCAGCGCGAACGGCGACCAGCTTTGCCGCCTCAACAGCCGCCGCCCGATCGACTTCAAATTGCGCTTATTCGCGTACTCGAGGATCAGCAAGCCTCCCGGCCGCACGACTCGACCCAACTCCGCGATGATCGGGCCAGGATCGCCAAAGTGGTGCAGAACGCGGACACACACCGCGATATCGAAGTAGCCATCCGGAAATGCGAGCGCCGTCGCCTCGCCGAGGACGATCTGGAACCTCGGGTCGTCGCCCAGCGACTCGCGCGCCGCCGCAACGTGCACTTCGGACGAATCGAGCAGGACGACGTCACGGTAGCCCGCGTACTCATCGGCCAGCCTGCCGAACCCGGCGCCGACCTCGATCAGTCGACCACCTGACGGCGGCAGAAGGGCTCGCAGGGCGATCCGATCGCAGGCGTCCTCGTAGGTCCGCCGGGCCCAGAAGACGTCGCGGTACCCCAGATCTTCGTAGGTTGCGATCGGCCCGAGAGGAGGCGTCGAGTGGGTCAACTGAGCGTCAGCCGGATGGTGAGGTTGAGCTCCGCCGCGTCGGCCGGCCGGGGATCAGGAGGGGCTGGCGGCGCCGACGGCGCGACGGTGGACAGCGAACTCGTCGGCGTTGCCTGACCAACCGCAATCGCACCGGACGATGTTGGTCCGGGCGTTGTACTCCTCGATCAGGTGCGACTTCACCGGTCGGAGAGGGTTAGGGGCGACCGCCGTGCGGACAGGCCGAGCCATGAGTTCCTCCTCCATATCCCAAACCCTGATGTCGACGCCGCGAGCAAACGCCCCGATCCCGCTACCAGACGAAGTCACGGGCTACCGGGTACAGCGACACCACTTGGGGAGCGGCCTCTATTCTACCAGACAAGGGCCATTTCCCTTCCGGCACCTGCCGCCGAGCGCCGTTCAGGCCACCGGCCACGGCGCAGGTGTTGTCGGCGCGCAACGAACGCCGTCCGCAGGCAGATCGGGTGCGTCAAGGACAGCACGGAGTGAGGCTGCCGGGCCTAGAATCACTTCGCCGAGGAGCTGTTTCCGGGAACGCCACGTGCCCATGGAACTGTTGATTGGGGTCCTCCTGTTCAGCGTGATCGTGAACGTCGCGCTGTTCTTCTGGCTGTCACGAGCCGACAACGTGAAGATCCACTGGTCGGGCCGCCTTCAGGCGCTGTTCAGCTCGATGCGGCCGCGACCACCGCTGGACGAAGTACCGACCCTGCGTCGGCGCTCGCTCTTCGTGTCGGGCTACCCATCCATCCGCGCTCCCGAGGCCGTGGCCCCCGGGCAGAGGCCGTCCCGACCGGGTCCATCCAACGCTCGAGGGGCGCTGGCCGAGACCCTGCCTCCCGATCTGGCCGAATTCCTGTCAAGCCCCGCGGCCATCGCCCCTCAGGCGCAGGACTCCGGCTCCACCTCAACCGAGAGCGACGCGGATTGGGTCGCCAGAGCCGTCTCGACTGCCGGCGAAGGCGGGCCCGGCATCCTGGCTCGCGTGCCCGCATCACCAGCCGGGCAATCGACCGAGCTTGCTCAGGATCTCCTGACCGGCCTCGAAGGGCCGGCCAGCTGGAGCCGGATCATGGAGATCGAGAACGCCCGGCTGCTCCGGTACCGCCGGCCGTCGACCGTGGTGATGGCCGAGGTCGAGGGCCTGCGGAGGCTGGCCGAACAGCTGGGCGATGAACCGGTCGACCGGTTGCTCCCCGTCATCGCGGACGCACTCAGACGAGAGGCGCGGACTTCTGATTGGGTCGCTCGCGTCGGCAAGAGCCGCTTTGCCGCCTTCCTGCCGGAGACCGACGAAATCCAGGCGATCAACTACATCGAGAGGATCCGACTCGTCTGCGAGCCCTGGCTCGCGTCATCGGCCGTGCCGCTCCGACTGGCCATCGGCTGGTCGAGCCCCGGCGCCTCGTCAGACCTGGAGTACGCGTTCCAGCGGGCCGAGGAACGGATGCATGTCGATCGGCGGATGCCCGGCAAGCCCATCGCGACACCCCGCGTGGCGCAAGCTCGCGTCGTGTCCCTGCCTCCCAAGAGCGCCGGCCCGGCCGATGCGGTGGCGGCGCTGGAGTCTCAGGTCCCACCTGCCGAAACGGGCAGGGCAGCCGACCCGACGACGGCAGTTTCTCGCTCGGAAGTCGACACCGGCACTTCTCAGGTCGGGGTTTCCTCTGGAAAAGGACGCCGAAAGGCGTCTCGGGCGTCCAATCCGTCCGACGACGTTACCGGAGTCTGACCCGCCTGACGCGCCTTCGCCGGGGACTGCGATTCCATCTGGTCACGTCAATGACTGGGGTGTAGGCTGCGCCATGTTCTCATCGGCCTAAAGGACCCGTCATGCAGGCCGACAAAGAGCGTGGACGCCAGACGTCCCGGCAAAGGACGGCGCTGGCCCAGTTGGAGAAGGAGGTTCGATTCGTGCTCAACGAACTGTGGGCAAAGGTTTCAGCCAAAGAGCGGTTCGTGGCCTACGGCGTTGCGGCCGTTGTCGTTGGCTGGATTCTTGGAACGATCTTCGGATCCACCTCGGTGGGTGGCGGCAGCTATGCCGGAATCACGGTCCCGGGCGTGACCGTCAACTACTTCTCCTGGGCCAACGCAGGCCTGTTCGGCATTCTGGCGCTTCTCCTCGGCATCGTGACCGGCGTGATCCTGTACCTGAAGATCGCTCCGAGCATGAACATCACGTGGCCGATGCCCGTGAGCCAGATCCTTCTTGGCGCCGCTGTTGCCACCCTCGTTTGTGCGGTCCTGATGACCCTGATGCACTTCACGGGTCCTTCCGGCGCCCCGGTCCTGATGTACGTTGCGGACGTCCTCATGATTGGCGGCGGTGCCGCGATGAGCTGGTTCGAGTACCAGGAGTGGATGGCCAGCAAGACTGCGGTCTGATCCTTCGCACTGCAAAGCGGCGGTTGCCTTCGGGCGACCGCCGCTTCTTTGTATCTGCGAGACCGTTCCTGGTGGACCGCTACGCGCCCTGGGCGTGGACGGCGCGGAAGCAATCCGAGCAGTAGACCGGCCGGTCCATGTGAGGTTTGAACGGGACCTGGGCCTGATTTCCGCAGCGGGTGCAGACGACCGCAAAGTACTCGCGGGGTGCTCCGTTGCCGCCAGTGTTGTGGCCGGCGCCGTCGCCGTTGTCCTTTATCGAGCGCCTGGCGGCGCGGCAACTCGGGCAGCGCTTGGGTTCTGACACGAACCCTTTCTGGGTGTAGTACTCCTGATCCTCGGCCGAGTGGACGAACTCCGCGCCGCAATCGACACACTGCAGGGATCGATCGACATAGATCACGTTTCTCCTCCCGGAGCCACGGTTTCGCTTACAGGCGGTCCCGGGGATAGCCGAACCGAACTGGCGCCGGGCCGCGTTGGGGCGCTGGGAGGGCATCGAGCGGATCCGGTCGACAGTATTTGGTTCATTGGTGCCTGTCTGGGACGCACCGGCAGGGCGGCAGGATATCACGCAGTACCGGGCTAATTGAATGGCTGTCCCAGAGAGTCAGACAGTGCGGAACAGGACACAAGAGAACTGCCTGAGCCAATTCAACTAAGCCGCATCAGCATCGGCCGAACCTGCCACAATCGCCCCGTCGGTTCGTCCCCGCGGCGCCGGCCGCGGCGGGCTGGGCCGAGCGCATTGGTCCAGACGGCGAGCCGTGTGAGACACCGCTGAACCGGCGCGAAAGACTGTCGGGGCGCAAGAGGAACAATCGGTCCGATGCTGCGCTTGCTTCACACGGCCGACCTCCATCTGGGGGCGCGGCACACGGACCTGGGCGAACGCGCCGCAGTCTTGCGAGAGCGCCAGTTCGCGGCTTTCCGGACGTCGGTCGAGCTGGCGATCGCCGAGAAGGTCGACATCTTCCTCATCGCGGGCGACCTGTTCGATTCGAATACCCAGCCGCGCCGCTCGGTGGAACGCGTGGCGGCGGAGCTGGGTCGGCTGACCCGGGCGAGCATCCGCACCGTGATCATTCCGGGGACTCATGATGTCTACGACGGGGCGTCGATCTACCGCTCGTACGACCTGGCCGGCATGGCCCGAGCCGCGAGCGACTGGGTCGTGGTTCTGACGCCCTACCTGCCGGAGATCGTCTTCGCGCCGCTCGACGCGATCGTCTACGGCCGTGTCTTCGACACCAAACGCTCGCCCCGAAGCCCGCTGGCGGGTCTCGATGTCAAGGCCGACACACGAGCGACCTGGAAGATCGGCATGGTCCATGGCGCCCTTGCGATCCCCGGTCGAACCGACGCCGACGCCGTCGTGTTCACCCAGGAAGAGATTGCCAAGACCGGCCTCGATTACCTGGCTCTGGGCCACTGGCACTCTGCCATCGAGGGCCGAGCGGGGAACGTGTCCTACGCCTACTCCGGCGCGCCCGAGCCAGTAGCCGTGGATCAGGACGGTGCCGGTCAGGTCTTGATCGTGACGCTCGACGACAGCGCCGGGCGCCACGTGGTCTCGATTGAGCCCAAGCGGGTCGGCCAGACGCGTTCCGAGAAGCTCGACATGGACGTCAGCAGCGTCCCCAGCCAGCCCGAGTTGATCGATGTTCTGGGCCGTCACGCCGATTCGAACCTGGTCTTCGACGTGCGCTTGACGGGGCTCTACCCGGACGAGCTGGATCTGGACATGGACGAGGTCGAGCGGGCCCTGGCGCCGTCGTTCCTGCGCTTCCGCATCCGCGACGTGTCGATCCCGGCTTCGCCCGAAGGAACGTCGCCCCCGCCCGACACCGTCCTCGGCGCCTTCGTGCGGACCGTCGGCGATCGGATCGCAGAGCTCGAGAAGGACGACGGCCAGGACGCGCCGTCCGATGAGTTGGCGGATCTTCGCGAAGTTCTCAGGCTTGGTCGCCACCTTCTCGAAGGTCGTCAGGTGACCCTGTGAACGCGGGCGCCGTCCGATGAGGATCACCCGTCTGCAGCTTCGGGACTTCGGGCGGCACCGCGACCTCGACATAGAGATTGCGCCGGGCTTCACGATCATTCGGGGCCCGAACGAAGCCGGCAAGTCGACGATCCAGCGCGGTCTGGAGCTGGCCCTGTTCCGCAAGCCGACGGCCGCCACGGCCGAGCTGGAGGCGCTCCGATCCTGGGGTGCGCCCGAGGACGATCGATCCTCGACACGTCTCGAGTTCACCACTGACGATGAATCAGGGACAAGTGGAGGGGGCGTTCTTCGCGGTGTGCTCGAGAAGGAGTTCCGCGGTCAACGAGGCCGTGTCTCGCTCGAGCTGGACGGCCAGACCTACACTGACCCAAACAAGGCCGACGAGATCATCGCCGACCTGACGGGCATTCCCAACGAGTCGTTCTTCCGATCCACAGCCTCGATCCGACACGAAGAGCTCGATGACCTCGATCGCGACGAGGATGCCCTGCGCGACCGGCTGCAGGCCAGCATCGGCGGCGGCGACAAGGGCTCGTCGCGGGCCAGAGGCCGGCTCGAGGACGCGATCCGCGCCTTGAAGTCGCGTGGCGACAAGAACCCGGGCCGCCTCAAGATCGCCGAAGAGGCAGTGGCGCGGGCCGAGGTCGCTCTCAAGAGTGGCGAGGCGGCGCTCGAGAAGCTCGAGAAGGACCGCGACGCCCTGGCCGTTGCCCGGGACGGGCGGATTCGATCCGAGGTCGCCCTGACCGAAAGCCGGAACATGCTCGAGGCTGCTCGCCAGGCGGAGCGCCTGCGGTCGGACCGGTCCGTCATCGCCGAACGGTTCGAGCGCTACCGTCAGGCGGCCGATGCGCAACGCAGGCTCGAAGAGCTCGAGGCCACGCCCGAGCGATCCATGTCCGGGCTGCGCGACCAGCTCGACCGGATGCGAACTCTCCAGGGTCGGGTCTCCATCATGCAAGAGACTTTGCGTGAAGACCTGGGGCCCGAGGTCGAGCCCGACGAGCCCGAGCCCGCCTTTAGCCTGCTCGGTGCCCTGACGGCGATCGTGCTGGCCGCGAGCGTGCTGTCGATAGCGTTCGGCGTCCTCCGGTCGGCGCCGGCAGTGCTGGTGCTCGGCGTCATCTTCCTGGGCGGTGGGCTCCTTCTGGGCTATCGCTTCTGGGAGTATCGCTCGGTGGCGATGAACGTCCGCCACATCAACGACTCTCGCGGGCGCGACCGAACCCTGCGCCGCCAGGGCCGGGTGGGGACCGAGGAGGGTCTGCGAGTCGCCCAGTCCGGAGTGCAGAACATACTTCGCGAACTGGGTGTCCACGATGTGGCCACGGCCGAGAAGCTTCTCGCGGCAGAACAGGGTCGTCGACAGGAGATCGCCACGCTCCAGGTCCAGATATCGGCGTTTCTGGCCGGCCAGAGTGGCAGCGTCACCGAACTGCGCGACAAGGCCGCCCTGGAGATAGAGCAGAAGACGGCCGCGCTCGATGCCATCGGGCCGAGCGCCAATGACGCCCGAGCCCGGGAACGGCTGGAGGCCGAGGTCCGCGAACGCCACGCCACGCTCGAACGGGCGCGAGACGCCGAGGCCGCAGCGACGGCTCGCGTGGACGCCAACCCGGTCGATTCGGAGCAGGTAGCCGGCGAGGCCGAGCGGCTCGTCACCTGGCAGGCCCAGCTCGGAGGCCTCAAGCGACGGATCCGCATCTACGAGAAGACTCTGGTGGCGATCGAGGCATCGGAAAGCGGAACGATGCGCAAGGCCACCCGCTTCCTCGAGGCGCAGGTGGGTCGAGACATCGCCCGGTTGACCGGCGGTCGATACCGACGGGTGAACATCGACGACCACACGCTCGACATACAGGTTTGGGCCCCGGAGCGGAACGACTGGGTCCCGGCGAGCCAGCTCAGCAAGGGTACGATCGACCAGGTCTTCCTGGCGGCCCGAATTGGGTTGGTCAGGCTGGTGACGCAGGGTCGCCGTCCGCCGCTGATCCTCGATGACCCGTTCGTCACTTTCGACGACGCCCGGGCCGCCCGGGCCGCCCTGCTGCTGCGCGAGCTGTCCTCGGACTTCCAGGTCATCTACCTGGCCTGCTCGAACCGTTACGACGGGCTGGCCGATTCGGTGGTCGAGCTGCCCGGTCCGATCGACATCGAACCTGGCGCGACCAGCCCGATCGCGGCCCGCGCCGCGGCCCATGGCAGTGGCTCGGCCGCGGCGCCTCAGGCGAAGGGCGCGGCCGGGGCGAAGGAGTCCACTGGACTGGCCAGCTCGCTGCTGGCAGAGGCGCACGTCTCGCCAGAAGAGCTGTCCGCAGACGAGTCCGAGCCGGGCGACGGCGATCGCGATGGTCCCATTCAATTCGCTCAGGCCGTTCGAGCCAGGCGCGGCGACGCACGCGCGAGCAGCCCGGCCGACGGTCCAGCCCCCGAAGCGGACAAGGCACCGACCGAGGGCCCCGATCCTGAGGGAGCGGCGCCGGGTGCCTCCGGCGGACCGGACCAGCACCAGGAGGATCGGTGACCGGCGAGATTCCGGACGGCCTCGCAATCGAGCGGATCTGGGTCGTGGAAGCCACATACGGCCCCGACGCTGCCGAGCGGCGCCCCGCCGTCAGGGCCCAACATCTGGCCCGCATCGCCGAGCTTCGCGACTCGGGCACGATCGTCGAGGCGGGCGCCTTCACGGACATGTCGGCGTCCTTGATTCTGGTCCGTGCCCAGAGCGAGGAAGCGGCGCTGGCCGTCGTGGAGGCCGATATCTACTTCCGGACGCAGGTCTGGATCGGCTTCCGCATACGCGCCTTTGGGCGCGCCGTCCGGTCGAACGAGATCCAGCCCGACTGAGGCGCCGGGGCCTCCGTGGCCCGCTACGGGAACGAGATCGTGGCCGCCAGGTTGGGCCGCACCCCATCCGGACTCTCGTTGAAGAGCACCACCCTGTATGCCTTCGCGGGTTGCAGGGCGAGCGAGTAGGCCGGCGAGATGCCGCTCCGTCCTGAGTAGGCGATGCTTGCCAGCACGGCAGGCTGCGCTGCCGAAACGTCGGCCACGGTCAGGGTCGCATCGAGGACCGCCGGCGGCCAGGAGGCCTCGATCCCGAGCTGACCCGCGGCTCGCGTGACGAAGGTGGCGGTCATTGAACGCAGTGAGTCCGGGTTCGGATAGCCCGCAAGTCGGCCGTGCGTCAGGGTGATGGAGGGGTGGTTGGTGGGCCAGCCTATAGCCAAGTCGACCGTGGGCGACGACTCGTTGACGGAGCTGAGGGTGACGACCCAGTGAGAGTGAGCGGCGGTTGCGGCGAGCCGCAAGCTGGGTGTCGCGCCCGAGACGCAGCCGGCGGGCTTGTCGTCTGCGGTCACGCACAACTTGGTCGAGTCCAACGGCGATGTCGCGACGATCTGAGCGGAGACCGCGCCCGGGCCGTCGCTGATGAACGAGAAGGTGCGTGCCGCCGCGGTAGCGTCGAGAACCGAGTCGAGCATCAGGTCGTTGAAGGTGATCGTTGCCGTCGGCGATGTCTGGGTGGGAATCGGCACTTCCGACGGCTCGGCGCTGGGGCTCGCATCGGCCAGCGGGCTGCCTGACTCGAGGCCGGTCCCGGCCGGTGCCCTGGAAGCCATCGCTGCGCCGCTCTGGCCGGCTGAGGGTCGCTGGCTGGATGACGAGCCGCCCGCCGGTCCGTTGGGCTGTGACGCGGCGCCCTTGAACCCGAGGATCAGAACGAGCGACAGCCCGAGAGCCGTGGCCCCGAGCCGCACGCGCCGGGAGTCACCTGGGCGGCGGGAGTTCAACCAGCCGGGCCGATGGAGCAGCCGTGGCACGCGTGCGGACCTACCGTCCGGGTTGGCTCCGGGAATGGCGTCCGAACCGGCCTCGCCTGCCGCGTCGGGGCGGCCCGGCGCGGGAGTCTGTCCTTCCGGCGATAGTTCGCCTGCCGCCAGGTCGTCCAACCGGGGCCTCCCTCAACGAGTCGATGTAGACCGCATCGAGCCGATCATGTCGGCCGGCGCCGAGATCGTCCGCGATCCGCGACCAGAGCGCCTATGGGAACGAGACCTCTGCCGTCAGGTCGGGACGCTGGCTGTCTGCGGACACATTCCGCAGCTCAACCAGATAGGTCTTGGTTGGATCGACGTTGTCCGTGAAGGCCGGGTTGATGTACGTGGCGCCCTTGTACGAACGCTGGTCTACGGTGACGTTCGGGGGTGTGGAGGCGTCGAAGAGGGACATGGTTGCGTCAGTGGTGACATCGGTCCAGGTGGCCTGCACGTTCAGGGCGCCCCCGACGCGCGGCTTGAACGTCGCCGAGAAGCCATTGAGCGCATCCGACACGCCCTGGGTGGAGCTGCCCTGGAATCGACCGTGGCTGAGCTGGATCTTGGCGGTCGATGCCGGCCATGTGAAGGTGACGTCCACGGTCGGATGCGAGGAGCCATAGCCGACCAGGGTCACGACCCAGGTGTTGTGCGGTCCATCTGCGGCGCCCTTGAGGAAGCTGGGCAGGGCCTTGACCGTACAGGTGAACCCGCTCGAGTCGACCTTTGCGCACATCTTGGTGGTGCCGCCGGTAGAGGTCTTCGTCACGGCGTAGGTGACGGGGCCGGCCCCATCGCTGACGAACGTGAAGGTGCGAGCAAAGCCATTCGTGTCGTTGGCGGAATCGAGGGCTATGTTGCTGAAGGTGATCGTGGCGGGGCTGGGCTTGCCCGGGGTAGGCGTTGGCCCCACGACGACACTCGGGCCCGCGCTCTGCAGGGAGGCGCTGCCGGACGGCAGGGCCGTGTCACCCGGCGTCGAGATGACGGCGATATCGCTCGACTGGGGTCCCGATGAGGCTGCGGGGGACCCGCTCCGAGGACCGATCATCAGCAGCGCACCCGCGACGCCGATGAGCAGCGCGCAGACCACCCCCAGCAAGATCGATACGTTCTTCCAGACTCTGTCGTCCACCCGGCTCCTCCTGTCCGATCCACCGACGATCGACGATGGACCCTGGGAAAGATACTGCCTGTGGGCCATATCAGGCCAATCAGCCCATCGAAGGCCTCGCGCGAGCACGCTCGGCGCGCTGGTTCGGCCGTTGGGTGCCGGCTGAGTGTGCCGCGCCGTCCGGCCTCGGGTAGGCTGCCCGGGTGAACCTTCGACCCGCACAAGACTGGCGCTCGCTGCTGGCCCTCTACTGGATCACCTCGTTCGTCGAGGGCCTGGGAGTTTCCCAGATCTACGCCTTCCTGCCGAACCGGCTCAGGGAAGTTGGGCTGGCCACGGCCGATGTTCCGCATTTCGTTGGGGTGTTGGGGGCCCTGTTCTTCCTGACGGGCCTGCCGCTGATCCCGCTATGGGGTGTCTGGGCCGACAAGTTCAGCCGCAAGGCTGTGATCATCCGAAGTGCGCTGGTCGAGGCAGCCGTCTTCGGCATCATCGCCGCCAGCCAGACCACGTGGCAGCTCGTGATTGGCATGCTGCTCGTCGGCTTCCAACTCGGCAACAGCGGGGTGATGATGGCCGCGATCCGCGATGTCACGCCTCGTCACCGCCTCGGCCTGGCGATGGGCATCTTCGCGGCCAGTAGCCCCCTTGGGTTTGGTGCAGGGTCGACGCTCGGCGGGCTCATGATCGACCAGTTGCATCTCGCAAGCGCGATCGTGTTCGCCCTTAGCGCGGTTCTGTCGCTTGGTGTGGCCCTTCTGCTGGCGGTGGCGTCGAGCGAGGTGCGGCCGGAAGTCGTGCCAACGGGCAGCACGATTCGGCTGGCCTTCGGCGCGGTTCGCGGCGTGATGTCGGATCCTACGGTGCGCTGGCTGTTTGCCGTTTACGGATTGGTCTTCGTCGGTCGCCAGATGTCGGCGCAGTACCTGGCTCTCCTCGTGCACGAAGTGGAGCACACGTCCCTGGAGGTGGCGGGTTCCGTGGGCCTCGTGCTCGGCGTGGCCACGATCGTGGGCGCTGCTCTGTCGCCGGCCGGGGGATGGGTGGCGGATCGCCTCGGCTTCCGAACCGTCCTCGTCATGGCGATCGCCGGCATGGCCGTTGGCTTCGGAGCCCTCCCGCTGGCGGCCACTGTAGCCGGGCTGGCCATCGCCTACAGCCTCGCGACTGCCGGCCAGGCGGTCGTCGGTGCGATGGTCTCCGGGCTCGTGGCGACCGAGGCTCCCGCTGACCGGCGCTCGGCGACGCTCAACCTGATCTACCTGCCGCTCTACCTGGGTGGCATCGCGGGTCCCGCCATCGGCGCCGGCGTCGTATCGGCCGGTCTGCGAGCGGTCTTCTACGTGGCGGCGGCGGTCCTCGTCGGGGCCGCGGTGCTGGCCATCGTCTTTGCGAGGCGGACCGGCGGCCGCGACGGCTTACAAGGTGGCGCCGCGGCGTAACGGAGTCAGGTCGAAACGGGCCGCTTGGCGGTTCTGCCGCGTCCAGGTCGCGGCGCCCCGACGGATGTGGCTAGCGCGCGCCCAGTGCAGGAACGTCCATTTCGGCCGGACCGACGTATCGCGCATCCGGTCGGATCAGCTTGTCGGCCGAAGCTTGCTCGATGGCATGAGCGCTCCAGCCGGCCATTCGGGCCAGGGCGAAGGTCGGCGGGAACAAATCCACCGGGAGGCCGACGCCCTGCAGCACCGCCGCGGCGTAGTACTCCACGTTCGTCTTGATGACGCGATCCGGCTTCAGCTCGCCGAAGACGCGCAGGACCACGTCCTCTACCTTGACCGCCGTATCGAGCCAGGCGGCCATGTCCGACATGCCTTCCGCAACCTTGCGCAGGGCCGCGGCGCGGGGGTCATAGGCGCGGTAGACGCGATGGCCGAAGCCCATGATCTTGTCGCCGCGGGCGATGGCCTCGCGAACCCACTTCTCGGCGCGGTCGGGCGAGCCGATCTCGTGGAGCTGGCTGACCACTTCGGCCGGGGCGCCGCCGTGGAGCGGGCCCTTGAGAGCGCCGATCGCGCCGCAGATGGCGCTGGCGAGGTCGGAGCGGGTCGAGATGATGACGCGGCAGGTGAATGTCGATGCGTTCAAGCCATGCTCGGCCCCGACGATGAAGTAGGCATCGAGGGCTCGGGCGTCGGCCGGGTCGGGGTCCTTGCCGGTGAGCTGCTGTAGGAAGCCGCCCGCCAGAGACAGCTTGGGGTTCGGCTTGACCGGCTCGAGGCCGTTCCGGATGCGATGGAACGCGGCCAGCGCCGACGGGGCCATGGCCGTGACTTCGCGGGCCTGGTCGACCGTAGGCGGCCAGTGCGGGCGCCGCCACGCGCCCCAGACCGAGACTGCCGTGCGCAGCGCGTCCATCGGATGAGTGTGGCTTGGCAGTTCGTAGAGCGCGCACATTACCGGCTCGGGCACGGCCGTCGGCACGAGGCTCGCGGACTTGCGCCACTCGCCGGTCCACAGGAGTTCGGCGACGCGGCCGTACGTGCCCTTCTCTACGAGCTGCCCGATGGGGTAGCCACGGTAGAGGAGCCGTCCGTTCTGGCCATCCACGAAACCGACGGCGGTCTCGGCGGCGATCACTCCCTCGAGACCGGGCGAGTAGGGTCGCTCGGGGGCCGCCTTGCGCTCCACGGGCGCTGCTGCCGCGGGCGTCTCGGGCAGCGAGGACGCGGCGGGTTCGATGTGGCTGGTCATCTTCGTCGCCCTCCTTGGGGCCAGTTACGCGAGCGGCTCTCCCGGTTCCGGAGCGGCAGCTGCTCCGGAAGACCGGTTTCGTGGCGGACGCATGCTACCGCGATCGCGTACACAGGCGCCGAACGCGTCGAAACTGTCCACCCTGGCGGAACGGGTAGGTGTGCGGCCTCGCCGATCACCGGCGGCACGTGCGGCCGCCCCGATCCGCCTTCGGCGGGGCCGTGGCCCGGTC
>Ga0182027_10008205_pt1 | contig 15246 bp, 11 predicted proteins | sample 712E1DmetaG_FD_121300 | JGI IMG/M metagenome (GOLD analysis project Ga0182027, IMG submission 121300) | Permafrost microbial communities from Stordalen Mire, Sweden - 712E1D metaG (Illumina Assembly) | ecosystem: Environmental > Terrestrial > Soil > Wetlands > Permafrost | place: Sweden... | reverse complement strand
CATTGGCAAGGTCAACATTAGTGATGATCAAGAGTTGGCCGATGAATACGGGGTGCGCGCCATCCCCACTTTTCTGCTTTTCAAAGGCGGCGAGGTTGTCGGGCAGATGGTTGGATTGGTTTCCAGGCGCGATCTCAAGGCGCAGTTTGACAAGCTGATTGCGTGAGGGATGGGAACGCGGCCGGCGGCCAGGGATGAGAAGCCCGGCGCAAGCGCTTTCGGCATTTCAGGGGCTTTGTTATATGGCCGCCATCGGCCGCAGATCGGGAACCGCTCTTCATGCCATTGATTATTACGCCGGGGCAACTGAAGCAGCGCGCCGAGTTGTATCATACACTCGGCGTCCTGCTCTCGGCGGGGTTGACCGCGCCCAAGGCCCTGGAACAGCTTCACAGCAATCCCCCGTCCCGCTCTTTGCGCGCGCCCATCGCCCAATGGCAGCAGTTCCTGCGCGAGGGGGTATCGGTCAGCGACGCGGTGGGGCAAATGGGGGGCTGGATGCCGGCGTTCGATGTCGCTTTGGTGAGCGCGGGCGACCGCAGCGGCCGTTTGGACGCCTGTTTCAAATTGCTCGCCGGTTACTACGAGGAGCGGGCGCAAATGGCGCGGAAGATGATCGCGGATTTGCAGTACCCGGTCTTTCTGTTTCATTTCGTGGTCTTCGTTTTTGCCTTCCTTGATTTTCTCAAGCCCGGTCATGGTTTGGTGCGGTTTGCGTTTGTTTTCCTGGGGATCCTGGTTCCCATTTATGCCGGCACCGCGTTCCTGATTTTTGCCGGGCAGGGGCGGCACGGGGAAGAATGGCGCAGCGTGGTGGAGAACATCCTCCGGCCAATTCCGGTGCTGGGCAAGGCGCGGCGCTTCCTGGCGCTGGCGCGGCTGGCGGCGGCGCTGGAGGCGCTCCTCAGCGCGGGGGTCCTCATCACCAGCGCCTGGGAACTGGCGGTCGCGGCGAGCGGTTCGCCCGCCCTGGGCCGGGCCGTGCGCGGCTGGAAGGCGAAGGTGGAGTCCGGCGCCACGCCCGCAGAGCTGATCAAGGCCTCGCCGGCGTTTCCCGAAATGTTCGCCAGCCTTTACGCGACCGGTGAAATCAGCGGGCAACTCGATGAGACGCTGGGGCGGCTGCACCGGCATTACCAGGAGGAAGGCAACCGCAGAATGCGCACCATCGCCGAATGGTCGCCCAAGCTGATCTATTATATGGTGATGTTGCTGGCGGCCTGGAAGATTATTGCTTATTACTATAACCTCTATGGCCCCGGGAGTGACTTGGACAAGGCTCTGAACGGGCAACTCTGAACGCGGAACAACACAGACGGCGCGGCGGACCATGACCATTGACGAGCTACAGACAAACGAAGAATTGCGCCGGCACGAGTTCCCGGTGGCGCGCTCAAAAATCTTTCTGGCCCATTCCGCGGCCAGCCCGCTCCCGAGCCGGGTGGCCGCGGCGATGCGTGATTACGTGATGCAATGCTCGGAAGGCTCGCAGGACGCGCCCTTCCCGGAATCGCGCTTCCGCCAGACGCGCGAGCTGGCGGCGCGCCTGATCGGGGCGCAGGCGGAGGAGATCGCGTTCGTGGGGCCGACCTCGCTGGCGTTGAGCCTGGCGGCCGCCGGGCTGCCGTTGCGCAAGGGCGACAATATCCTGATCTACTTCGACGACTATCCCTCCAATGTTTACCCCTGGACGGCGCTGGCGGAAAAGGGCGTCCAGGTCCGGCTGATGAATGTCCGCGAATTGGGAAAGATCCGGCCGGTGGATGTCATGGGGCAGGTGGACGAGCAAACGCGGCTGGTGGCGCTGTCAACCAGCCACTTTCTCGCCGGATTCCGGCCCGATCTGGACGCCATCGGCGCGTATCTGCGCGAGCGGGACATTCTCTTTGGCGTGGACGCCATTCAAACGCTGGGCGCTTTCCCCATCTCAGTCAAACATCTGGATTTTCTGGCGGCGGGCGCGCACAAATGGCTGCTCGGTCCCTGCGGCGCGGGCCTCTTCTATGTGCGCAAGGCATTGCAGGAAAAGCTGGTTCCCAAAATTTACGGCTGGCATAACGTGCGCTGCCCGGGATTTGTGGCGCAGGAGAAGTTTGCCTTTCCACCGGACGGCCGGCGATACGAGACCGGCACCGCCAACTTGACGGGGCTGGCGGGGATGCAGGCGTCGCTCGAATTGCTGCTGGAGGTCGGAGTGGAAAACATTGCGGCCGAGTTGCTGCGCAAACGCGCCTGGCTCGTCCCGGCGCTGCAACAAAAAGGCTGGACCGTCCTGCAAGGCGACGCTCCGGTGTCCAATGCCAGCGGGATCGTCAGCTTCTGCCGTGCGGAAGCGGAACCGGCGGACCTGGCCGGCTTGTTTCAGAAACTGCGCGAAGCCGGCGTCGAGATGTCACTGCGGGGAGACCGCGCCGGGCAACAGTATTTGCGAATCTCGGCGCATTTTTACAACACGGACGACGAATTGCGGCGGACGCTCGAATTGCTTTGACAAGGCCGTTCCCGGCCCTTGTAGCGGCGGTCTATGACCGCCGCTGATTGCGCCCGGCGCATGAAGGGCCTTCGGCTGGTTTGCGCGTTGCGCCGCGCACTCCCCGCAACTCAAAGCGTGGATTGCCCCGATGCTTTGGCCCTGGCCCACCTGGCTTTGGCAGCGGCCGAAAGCTTGGCGCGCGCGGCCCGGCTAACCCTCCGTTTCTTCTTCTCTACAGGCGCGGCGTCCACGACCGCGCCTTTCCTGCCCCTTCTGACTTTGGCCCATCGGGCCTTCTGTGCCGCGCCGATGGCGGCGCGGGCGGCGGGCGACATCTGGCGCTTCCTTGGCCGGCCAGGGCCGCGGGCCGCCGGCTTGGCGGCTGCCGTGAGGTCAGCGCCGCCAACTGAGTTCAGCTCGTTTTGCAGCTCTTCGATTTTTTCTTTGATGGCCACCGCTTTGCGCAGGTCGGCAACTGTCAGGTTATGAAGGTTAGTCATATTGGCGCTGAGTTTTGTATGGCAGCGGGCGCGGTGTCAAGACTTGTCTTCAGCCGATGCGCAGCCAGACGGTTTTCAAGTAGGCCGGCTCGCGGCGATTTGCCGGAAAATCCGGCGGCTGCGGAACGTAATGTTGCCGCGTGACATGGCGGCCGGCCCGCGCGATAGCCAGCGTTATCATTTCCAGGAAACGCTCCGGTTTCAGCGCCGCCGCGTTGGTAGAGCAGAGCAGGGTGCCGTCGCGCGCCAGCAGGGGCAGCGCGGCGGCGGCCAGCGTTCCGTAATCCTTCTCCGCCTGGAAAACGCCGTGTTCCTTGGAGCGCGAAAAGGTGGGCGGGTCCAGAATGATTGTGTCAAATATACTCCCTTTTTTGGCCAGGCGCCGGAACCAGGTGAACACGTCGCCAAAAATGAAATCGTGCGCGGCGGGATCCAGGCCGTTGAGGACAAAATTGCGCTTGCCCCATTCCAGGCATTTTTTGGAAAGGTCCAGGCTGGTCGCGCGCGCGCCGCCCGCCGCCGCGGCCACCGAGAACCCACAGGTGTACGCAAATGCGTTGAGCACCCGGGCCGGCCGCGCGAGGGCGAACCCCGGCGCGATATAGCCTGTCAACAACCGCCGCCGGTTTTCCCGCTGGTCCAGGAACAGGCCGGCGGAACCGCCCCCGCCCAGGCGCAGCGCGAAGCGCAGGCCGTTTTCCCGCGCCACGATTTCCTCCGGCGCTTTTTCCCACGCCAGCCATTGCGGCGCGGTGTCCGGTCCGGGCCGGTTCCCGGCCTGTCGCCGCGCGAGTTTGTGATAAATGCCGCGCGCGGAGAACCGCCGCCCCAGTTCCTCCACCCAGGCGCGCTGTTCCACGGTCAACTCGCCCGCCGATTCCGCGAGCAGGAATTCGCCCAGGCGGTCCGCATACAAACCGGGCCAGCCGTCCGCCGCGCCGTGGAGCAGGCGGAAGGCGTCGGTGGCGGCCGGGTCAATGACCGCCGCGCGCAGGGCGGCGCGCGGATCGGCGGAAAAATCCCGCGGCGAGTCAAATAAAACGCTTTCCCCGGTGGCGGGATGGCGGAAGCCCAGTTGCGCCGCGTGCAAATAAACGCGCGCCGCCGGTGTCCCGCCATAAAGCGTGTCGCCCAAAATCGGGAATCCATGCGCCGCGGCGTGGACGCGGATTTGGTGGGTGCGGCCGGTGGCGGGTTCGGCTTCCCAGACGAAACAATCGTCCAGCTCTGTAGCGTCGAGCCTTTGGCCCGATGCTACAGGGCTGGCGCGCATCGGTGGCGGAAGCGGAGCGAGACAGCGGCGGTCATAGACCGCCGCTACAGGAGCCTCGTAGCGGCTTTCGGCAGAAAGCCGCCATTGGCTCTTCGAAGGCTCGGCAGGGCGAGTGGAAAGCGAATAGTGCGGCGCTCTTCCGAGCGCCGCTACGCTTCGCGTGAAGGTGGTTTCCGCCGCGGCGCCTTCCGGGCCGGCGGGCAGGCCCGTGTATTTTTCCCCCGTCCGCGTCAGCCACGAACGCGCGGTCAGGCGGGCAAAAGCGATCTTGCGGTCGGTGAGTAAAATATATTTTTTCCGCGTGGCGCGCTGCTCGAACTGTTGGGTGAGGGATTGGTTGGCGAGGGTGGTTTTGCCGAAAACGATCAGGCCGGACGTTTCCTTGTCAAGCCGGTGGATAATGGCGAGCGAGGCCCGGCGCGGGTCGCCATTCTTCAGCCACTCGTACAAACCCTCGCCGGCGAAAGGCGAGGGCGCGTGAGTGTTCATGCCGGCCGGCTTGCTGGCCACCAGCAGATGTTCGTCTTCAAATATGATCATTACCCCGCCTGTCTGACAAGTAGAATCTAACGTTCAAAATCGCGTCAAATTATCTCCCGGATTTTTGGGCGGCGCGGCAGCGCCGCCCTACCGAGGATGTGAAGAGGTTTGTTCCGCACCCGCTGTCTCTCTTATGCCAGCTTGACCGGCTTGCCGGTGCGGGCGGATTCGTAGATGGCCATCATGATTTTCACGTCGCGCAGGCCTTCCTCGCCGGGGACGATGCTCGGCTTGTTGTTCATGATGCAGAGCGAGAAGTCGTCCATCTCGGCGGCGAATTGGTCCACGTCCGGCTCGTCAATGGTTTTGCCGTCGCTGCGGCGGCCGCGCACGCCGCTGTAGTTGTAGGCGGGCGCCAGCTCGAACCAACCCTTCTCCGCCGTGGCTCTGTAACTGTTCAAGGCGCCGGAGTTGAAGGAGGTGCGGCAGGAGGCGGTGACGTTGCCGGGGAATTTGAGTTGGAAGGACATCGTCTCATCCACCTCCTTGAATTTCACCAGGTCGGTTTTGGTTTCGGTGGCGGAGACTTCGAGCGGCTCGGCGCCGCTGATGTAGCGGGCGGTTTGCAAGGCGTAAATGCCCACATCCATCAGCGCCCCGCCGCCGGAAAGGGCGTGCTTGACACGCCATTGGTTGGGATCGCCGAGGACAAAGCCGAAACCGGCTTCGATGGACAGGACCGGGCCGAAGACCTTTTCGCGGGCGAGCCGGATGCACTCGATGGTGTGCGTCTCGAAGCGGTTGCGATAGCCGATGGCGAGCATCCGGTTGGCGGCGCGGCAGGCGTCAATCATTTTTTGACATTGTTCGACCGAGACTTCCATCGGCTTTTCGCTCAACACATGTTTGCCCGCCTGGGCGGCCTTGATGGTCAGTTCGCCATGCCGGAAGTTGGGGGTGACGACATAGACGACATCAATGTCCGGGTTGTCGGCCAGGCGGGTCATGGTGTCGTAGTTGTAGATGTTCTTGTCGGGGATGTTGTATTTCGCCTTCCAGGCGGCGGCTTTGGCCGGGGTGCCGGTGATGATGCCGGCAAGGCGGCAATGCTGGGTCTTTTGCAAGGCGGGGGCGATCTGGCCGGTGCTGAGGCCGCCGAGGCCGCACAGGGCGAAGCCGAGCTTGCGGTTGGGGTCGGCCGCAGCGGCCCCGGAGGACACGGCGGCAAGCCAGGGCGCGCCGGCGGCGGCCATTGAGGTTAGGCGGATGAAATCACGGCGGGTTTGGGTGTGGGTTGTCATATATATTGTTAATCTTAATCTTAATCTTACTCTTAATCTTAATCCCGAATGGGAAGAATGGGAAGAATGGGAGACATGGGACGCATGGGACAAGAGGCTTGCTCCAATATATTGTTAATCTCTTTGGAAGTCATGCCTGTATCCTTGAGAAGAGCCAACTGCTCGCGGCGAGCAGGAGGGCGGCGACGGCGGAAAGGACGAGCAAATCGGCGGCCAGTCCGAAGTGGGCCGCGCCGCCGTTGAGGGCATGGCGCAGGCCATCCACGCCGTAGGAGAGGGGATCCAGCCGGGTAACGAAGGCCAGGGCCGCGGGCAGGTTGTCGAGCGGGAACATGGCGCCGGAAAGAAAAAAGAGGGGCATGATGAGGAAGCCGATGACGAATTGAAAGCCTTGCGCGTCGCTCAACGCCGAGCCGATGGCGGAACCGAGCGCGCTGAACACGATGCCAATCAGCACCATAAACAGGAAGGCCACGGGAAGAGCGGCCAGGTTGTCCCAGCGGTATCCGGCGATCAGGCTGACACAAAGGAAAATCAAACCCTGGAAGAAGGCAATGGTTGCGCCGCCCAAGATCCGGCCCAGGATGATCCAAAGCCGCGGCACCGGGGCGACCAGGGTTTCCTTCAGGAAACCGAACTGGCGGTCCATGATCAGTTCGATGCCGGAAAAGACGGCGGTGAACAGGAGGGTCATCGCGACCAAGCCGGGTGTGATAAAATCGCGGTAGCTGCCCATGCCCGCCTTGAGAAAGATCGGGCCGAGGCCGTAGCCCATCGCCAGGAGGTATAGAACCGGCTGGGCCAGGGAGGCGACGACGCGCGCCCGCGAGCGGATGTAACGTTTCAATTGGCGCAGCCAGAGGATGTAGATGACGTTCATGATAGTGTTTTTTTGAGAGTCGAGCCGGAGGCTCGACACTACATTTGCGGGGAGTCGTTAGCGCCTCCACATTTTGGCCATGCGGCGCATCCGGTCGGTGGGATTGGCCTCTTCCTCGCGAATGGTGGAGCCGGTCAATACTAGAAATGCCTGTTCCAACGTTTGCGAGCCGGTTTGCTGTTTGAGTTCCTGCGGCGTTTCCTGGGCGATGATGCGGCCGCCGTCAATGATGACGACCCGGTGCGCCACCCGCTCGGCCTCTTCCATGTAATGAGTGGTGAGGAAAATGGTGACGTGCTCCTCTTCGTTGAGCTTCTTGAGTTGCAGCCAGAGCTGATTGCGCGTTTGCGGGTCGAGTCCCAGGGTCGGTTCGTCCAAAAAGAGCAGCGGGGGCGTGTGGAGCAGGCCGCGGGCGATTTCCAGGCGGCGGCGCATCCCGCCGGAAAAGCGTTTCACCGGCTCGCGCCGCCGTTCCCAAAGCTCGAACAGGGTGAGCAGCTTTTCAATGCGGCCGGCGCGAATCTGGCGGGGAACCTTGTAGAGGGCGCCGTGCATCTCCATGTTCTCCTGCGCGGTCAATTCGTCGTCCAGGCTGGGGTCCTGGAAGACGATGCCAAAGCGTTTGCGGACTTCGTTGGGCTGGGTGGCGGGGTTGAGGCCGTCCACTTGGATGCTGCCGCTGGTGGGTTTCAACAAGGTGGTGAGCATCTTGATGGTGGTGGTCTTGCCGGCGCCGTTCGGTCCGAGAAAGGCGACGATCTCGCCGCGCTGGATTTCAAAGGAGATGTCGTTGACGGCGGCAAAGGTGCCGAAGAGCTTGGTGAGATGTTGAGCGCGAATCATCAAGGGGTCATTGTGGGGTGGGGCGGTTGGCAATTCGAGACATAAAATAACACGATTAGGCTTGATTAGGCTTGATTTTGGACATGGTGGACGTGGTGGACTGCGTGGACGTGGTGGACGTGGTGGGCTTGAGACGGGCGGCAAAAATTGCCTGGTTCGGGCGGGGGCGGGGTGGAATGGAAGGCGTTTGGAGGCATAAATTTTTTACTTTTTTAATCTTCATTAACCTTCATTAGCTTTCATTGACCTTCATTTTGGGGGCAAAAGCTGAAATTCGGAAAGCAGAAGAGCGTGAAAATCACACATTCCTGCGGCCGCCATCCGGCCCATTTCAGTTTTCCGCGGCCCGTGAAATGGGATGCCAATTTCACAGGCCATCTTTTGCCGTCCCATGTGCCTTATCATACGCCCGATATTGTAGAGCATAAGCGCGGGATGTCAACGGGAAAATGGGCATAAAATCGGTTTTCCACAAAACGTTTAGCCTTCGCAACCTGCGTTTCATGGCGAGGTGACGGGGCGCCCTTCTTCCCGGCGCGCGGGGCGCTCGCGGCGCGCATTGTGGGCGGGCGATTGAGAATTGGGCATTGAGAATTTGTGAATGGCAATGGAGCGTTCGGCGGGACGCCGAACGCGGCGGGCGGGACGCCCGCGCTCCCTAAAGAAGACCGGCGTTTCGGCGGTTTAATGGCATGGGGCGGGAATTGACTTTGGCGGGGGGAGGGATACAATAGTCGCCGTGAAGTATGATCAAGGTTCTTCTTTGTGCTGGATGATTCTCGCATGGCTGCTATGTGCAATGGGCGTGTCCCATGCGCAGGGCATTTCGTTTTCCTTCACCTTGGATGAGCCGTGCAAGACGAGCGCCGGGGTATTCACGACGAACGGCACGCTGGTTCGCACGCTCTGGAGCAAGGTGCGTTATTACGCGCCGGGAACTTATTCGGCTGTATGGGACGGTCTGGAGGACAGCTTTGATGGGATCAGCAACAAGGCGCCGGCAGGCACTTACCAAATCCGGCTGCTCCAGCATAACACGGAATATGTGTGGGATGGGGCGATAGGCAACAGTTCAGCCGAAGTGTCAGGCCCCACAGTTCATTTTGGGTACTGGCCGATACGGGACATGGCGATTTCGGGAACGAACGCCTTTTATGTCTCGGCTTACGACGAAGGCAAGTATAATTTCCGCAACTTCCTGACCACGGACCCGCAACATGTCAGGATGGCGTGGTATTGGGTTGCCACAAACAACAGCGTCATCTCCAAGCCGGGCGAATATTCTGATCTCAACTGGCGCTGGGTGGCGGCGGACAGCAATTGGGTTTATTTCGCCTGCTCGGGAACCCCCAATCCAGCCAACCCATCCACCAATAAATATGTGTATCCGGGCTGCATTGTGGCCTGCCAGGTGGGTGATAACAGTCCGGCGTATTTCACCAATGGGGTTCTGATTACGAATAATGGCCCCAACTCTCCGCTTCCAAATGGAATTTATGTTGGCACGCAAACCAATTTGAGCGGGTTGACTGTGCAGCAAAATGGGAATTTGCTCGCGGTGTCGGTGACGCTTGACAATCGGGTATATCTCCTGGACAAACGCACAGGGGCGGCCAGCAGCAGCTTCTATGTCAATTCCCCGGGGCGGTTGAATTTCTCGCTGGATGGCACTCTTTGGGTGATTTCCGGCAACGACGTTGTTTGTTACACCAATGTGGGTTCCAGTCCTTCGGCTGTGCTGACCATTCCGAGTTTCAGCGAGCCTCTGGATGTGGCCGTGAATCCGGCGAATGCCAACCTCATTCTGGTCGCCGACGGAGGCGACAGCCAGCAGGTGAAGGCGTTTGACAGCACGGGAGCGCCGCTTTGGACCAATGGATTGGCGGGAGGCTACCCGGCAAACGGCGCGGCGGTCGCGACCAATAAGTTCTGGTTCTTTGACGGCGAGGGCACCGACGAGACCTTCGTCTGTTTTGCCCCGGACGGCACGTATTGGGTAGGGGAGGGCGGGAACAACCGCACCATGCACTTTACGAACGAGTGTTCCTACATCGAACAAATCATGTACCAACCCCATTCCTACATGACATCCGTGGACCAGAATAATCCCTCCCGAGTCTTCAACGGATTCCTGGAATTCAGCGTGGATTACACGAAGCCGCTGCCGCAAGCCTGGACGCTGGTGAACAATTGGAGGGTGAATGTGCCTGCCGTGAACCTCTCTCCAGTGGACGCTGGCTACAATGGCATATACGAAGTCACCACCTTCACCAATGGCCGGACGTATGCGTTGATAAATAACTATCAGTACTGGACTCCGAGTGCTAATTACGTGAACAGCCAACTGTGTGAATTGACGGGCAATCAGCTCCGGTTGACCACAAATCATCCCGCATTCTCAGCCGATGATAAGAACTGGATATCCTTCGGCCCCGATGGATCGGCCCGCCGCACTCCCGGATATCCCGATTCCAATGGCGTGGCCACATGGTACGAGACCACATTAGGCGGTTTTGATGCGAGCAATAATCCGATATGGAACCCGGGAACCAATATCGCTTCCGTCAGATGCGTCCCCACGGATCCGGCGCCGCACTACGTCGGCTTTGGCAATGTTCGCGCCACCATCAGCACCAACAACATCCTCATTTCATTTGATCAATCCTTGAGCAATGGCTGGCATTTGGGCGGGATTCGAGTTGGGGATAACAAGTGGCTGTGGAAGGCCAGCCCGGCAGTGGCCACCATGAACGGACGCGGGACTTACGAAATAGGAAACGGGGTCAAATTTGGCGGGAACACTTTACAGGCGGTGGATCGGAATGTGATCTACGGCTATCACGGCGAGTTTTTCCGAGGCCAGGGACAAGCCGGCCAAACCATGCACTTCTATGATGACGGCCTGTTTGTCGGCCAGTTCGGCGAAGCCAGCCCGGGTCATAATGCCTACGAGGGCGCTTTCACCGGCTTTGCCGGAAACGGGCTGAGTCCCAACCTCGTAAAGACAGCCACCGGCGACTATTACCTGTGGGTCAACGACGAAAGCGACCACGGCCCGCAACGCTGGCATCTTGTCAACGCAAGAAACATCCGCGAACAGATTGGCAGCGGAACGAACGGCGGCACGATCACGCTGACCAATCAAGAGTATGGATTTCCCACCGGAGTTGCCGGCAGAGGCGGCAATCAATCGGCGGAATTGTGGTGGCTGCCGGTGCCGGGAGCGGCCTCCTACAACATATACTACTCGCTGATGAACGGCGGGCCTTACAACATTCCCGCGGGGAGCACCACAAACCTGGATTATGTCACCGGCGGCTTGGCCAACGGGCAAACCTATTACTTTGCCGTCACTGCGGTTCAGGGGGGCGGGGAAGGGATTCCGTCCGAGCAGGCGGCCATCACGCCATTTGACACCAGCCAGTCCGTGCTCTGCGCGGGGTCCATGTCTGAAGGCGGACAATACACGACCGATATCGAGGTAAGCTCCACCGCGCCATATCTCGGACAACCCAGTTACATCGGCGACGAGCATGCGACCGGGGTGCTGAACCTGCGTGAATTGGACTATTACGGATTCGGAAATCTGCAGAATGAGACTGTCGGCACCCGGGGCTATCTTCTCCTGGACTGGCACGGCTATAACTCGCGTCTTACGAATATTCCCGGCCTGTTCACAGTCACATGGGACACTCCGAACAACTGGTATGGGACAAATGAACTCTGGCGACAATATCGAATTGACAACGGAGCGCCGTGGGGATCCAATTATGGATATGGATGGGCAACCAAACTGCGCGCTTCAATCAGTATTGGCGTGGGCGATACGAATTATCATTACTTAACTGTGGTCAGTCCGGCCTTTTACGAGGATCCAAGAGTGTTCACTCTGCAGCTTACCTCGACCAACGGCGCGTCAGCGGAGTATAACGTGAATGAGACCAATGGCTGCTCACACGTCTTTCAGTATCTTTTCAGGGGAGACGTCACGTTGTCCGCGGACGCCAGCGGGGCGGGCGGGGCCAATGCGATTGTTCAGGCCCTGTTCCTGGATAATTTCGGCCCGGCTTTGTTGCCGGCCCTGTCCTGCGCGAGGATGCCGGGCGGCGGCGCTTTTCAGTTTTCCTTCAGCAACACCGCGCCTGAGTCCATCAGTGTGTTGAGAACGACCAACCTGTTGTTGCCGATGACCAATTGGACGGTGGTCTGGGGGCCTTCCAATATCGCGCCGGGGCTGTTCCAGTTCACGGAGCAACCGGCGGGCGGCGGCGCGCCTGGCTACTACACGATACGGTCGCCATAGGCCGCGGGGGCGGCGGGCGGGGCGCGGACGGCCCGGATGGGAAGCATGGGAAGAATAGGACTCATAGGACTTATAGGACTTATGGGACTTATGGGACTTATGGGACCTATGGGGCCAATATTATTTCAGGCGGTTGAAGGCGTCTTGGAGGATCTGCCAGTCTTTCTTGCCGGCGACTTTTTTTTGCGCGGCGGCGATGAGGCCGGCTTCAAGCTGGTTCTTGGTCGGACGGCCGGATTTGTAGAAGATGCCGAAATAGCCCGGAAACGGGGCGTCGGCCAGTTTGTAGGCGGCCACTTCGTCGGTGACATCGTGGCTGGCGGGAACGGGATTGAAAACGCCGCCTTTGCGGGGGTTGGAAGGATCGAAGGCGCCTTCGTAAAATTCCACACATTCGCTGAGACATTCGATGACGCTAAAGCCCTCGTGGTCCAGGGCGGCTTCCATCATTTGGAGGAGATGATTGGGGTTGGTATGGGTGGCGCGGGCGACGAAGGACGCGCCGGCGGAAATCAACTGTTTCATGGGGTTGACCGGCTGGTCCACCGCGCCGGCTGTGTCGGTCTTGCTCTTGAAACCGATGGGGGAGGTTGGAGAGGTCTGTTTTTTGGTCAGGCCGTAGACCCAGTTGTCCATGATGACGTAAGTGAGGTTGATGTTCTTGCGGGCGGCGTGGTTGAGGTGGTTTCCGCCAATGGAAAAGGCGTCGCCATCGCCGCCGAAAACAAAGGGGTGCAGGTCGTTGCGGCTGAGGGAAATGCCGCTGGCAAAGGGGAGGGAGCGGCCGTGAATGAAATGGGCGCCGTAGGCCTGGACGAAATAGGGAAAGCGGCTGGAGCAGCCAATGCCGGCGATGGAGACGATGTTCTCGTGCGGGATGTTGCGCTTTTCCAGGAGCTTGAGATAGAGGGCGAGAACGGAAAAGTCGCCGCAGCCGGGGCACCAGGTGGGGTGGTCGGCGGACAGGTCTTTCTTGGTGACAGGCTTGCGCGCGGGTTCGGCCGCGGGCGCGGCGGGAGCGGGCGCGATTGGAGCGGGCGGCGCGGGCGGCGCGGCGGTCGCTTCGAGGGTGATCTGGCTCATAAAATGGCGTGTCCTTGTTAAAAATATACTTGACTCTATTGAATTTACATTTTGCGCGGGCCGGCGGCGGCGGAGCACCCGGCCCGCTCGAGAATTTCCCCCACGCGCCAGGTCAGGCCGTCGGTCTTGTTGAGGCCCTGGATTTTGGGATCGCAAAAACGGGCGCGCAACAGGCCGGCCAACTGGCCGTATCCGTAAAGGCCCTCGTCGTTCAGTTCGACGACAGAAACGCGGTTGAAGCCGGAGAAAATGTTCTCCAGCCCCGGCGGCAGGGGGTTGATGTAGCGGATGCTGACGGCGGAAACGCTGTCGCCGGCGGCGCGCGCGCGGTCCACGGCTTCGCGCAACGGCCCCTGGGTCGAGCCCCAGCCGACCAGGAGGAGGCTGCCTTCGGGGGCGCCATAGACTTGGGGCACGGGAAGCCCGGTGGCGAGGTCCTGGAGTTTGCGGCGGCGCTTGGCGGTCATTTCCGCATGGAGTTTGGGCGAGGCGGTGGGATGGCCCATTTCATCGTGTTCCAAGCCGCTGGCGACCGGGTATTTGCCGTCCAAAATGCGGGTTCCGGCGACCGTGCGTGGCGTGACGCCGCCGGGGGCGTCGAGATCGTAAGGGGTGTATTCGGCGACGGGGCCGAGGTTGGGGGAAATGTCCTGGCAAACTTTTTCCAGGTCCGGCTCGGCGAAGGCTTCGATGCGGGTGGCAATGGCCTGTTCGCTCAGGATGACGACGGGGACGTTGTATTTGCGGGCGATGTTGACCGCCTCGATGGCGGTATGGAAGCAATCCTCGACGCCGGTGGGAGCGAGGACGACGCGGGGCGCGTCGCCGTGGCCGCCCATGCAGGCGATGTTCAAGTCGGATTGCTCGACGCTTGTAGGCATGCCGGTGGAAGGGCCGCCGCGCTGGACATCAATGACGACGAGGGGGACTTCGGCCATGACGGCCCAGCCGAGGGCCTCCTGTTTGAGGGAGATGCCGGGGCCGCTGGAGCCGGTGACGGCGACGCGGCCGGCCCAACTGGCGCCGATGGCCATGGAAATGGAGGCGATTTCATCTTCGCACTGGACAAAAGTGCCGCCGTATTTGGGGAGTTCGCGCCGGAGCAATTCCATGACTTCCGACCAGGGTGTGATGGGATAGGCGGCGCCGAAGCGGACGCCGGCGGCAATCAAGCCGTAAGCCAGGGCCTCGTTGCCGGTCATGACCACCTGCGGGACGGTCCGGTTGCGGGATTGGACGAACTGGAAGGTCTCGAGAATGTTGCCTGGGGAATAGCCGCAGCCGGCATGGAAAGCCATCATGGCATTCTTGACAACGCTCTCGTCCTTGCCGCCGAAACGCTCGGAAATCAGGCGTTCGAGCTTGGGCGCGTTCAAATCAAAAATCCGGGCCACCAGGCCCAGGGCGAACAGGTTCTTGCCCTTGTCCTTGCCCGAGCCGCCGATGGCTTCGATGGTGCGGCTGGAGATGGGCACGGCCAGATGGCGGTAAAGTTTTTCCCACTCCGGGTTGGGCTGGACGTGGTCGGAGTCATAAATAATGATGCCCCCCTTGCGCACCGAATGAGCGTGACTTTCGTAGGAATGCTGATAAAAGGCCATCAGGACATCCGCCTCGTCGCCGGCGCTGAGGACTTCGCCCGAGCCGATGCGCACTTGGAAAATGGAGGGGCCGCCGGAGATGGTGGAAGGGATGGTCATAAAGGTCATCACCTCCTGGGCGCTGCGGCCGGCCAGCCGGGCCAGGAACCCGCCGATGGCCTGGATGCCGTCCTGCGAATTGCCGGCAAATCGGATGACCACCTCGGAGATTTTGGTCGCTATGGGCGCGTCCGCCGGCATGCCGGCCGTTGCGATGGCATCACTCATTTTCTTAAGCAGTTAAAGTTGAGTCAAACCAGCTTCGCCGCGGGGAGAAGGGCGCTTGGTCCATCCGCCGACTGCGAAGCGGCAGTTGTTTCTGTAGCAAGCTAACATGGCGGTATAAGGATGTCAAATGCTGCGGAATTTGCATAAGTGCCTAAAGGCCAACGACTTGCGATGAAAAAGGCGCGGGGCGGGGAGGTCATTATGGAAAGTATTAGTGCTGTTAATTGAAGTGGCGGGGCATG
>Ga0182027_10008204_pt1 | contig 15247 bp, 13 predicted proteins | sample 712E1DmetaG_FD_121300 | JGI IMG/M metagenome (GOLD analysis project Ga0182027, IMG submission 121300) | Permafrost microbial communities from Stordalen Mire, Sweden - 712E1D metaG (Illumina Assembly) | ecosystem: Environmental > Terrestrial > Soil > Wetlands > Permafrost | place: Sweden... | reverse complement strand
ATTGACGGCGATCCGCCCGCGGCCATGCGTTATACGGAAAGCCGTCTGGCGCGCATTTCTGATGAAGTGCTGGCCGATCTGGAAAAAGACACGGTCGATTATGTGCCGAATTATGATGAATCCCTGCAGGAGCCGTCGCTTCTGGCAACACGCATTCCGCTGTTGCTGCTCAATGGAACCTCCGGTATTGCTGTCGGTATGGCGACCAATATTCCGCCCCATAATCTGAAGGAAATTATCAACGGCACCATCGCCTGCATCAAGAATCCGGATATTACCATCGAACAGCTCATACGTCATATTCCCGGTCCTGATTTTCCAACTGCCGGATTTATTAATGGCCGGGAAGGAATTCTTTCCGCCTATAAAACCGGACGCGGCATCATCCGCATCCGCGCGCGCTCCCTTATTGAAAAGAACGCCCGTAATGATAGGGAAACCATTGTTCTTACAGAACTGCCTTATCAGGTCAATAAGGCTACGCTGATCGAAAAAATAGCGGAACTGGTGCGCGATAAAAAGATATCAGGCATTTCCGATTTGCGGGACGAATCCGACCGCGAAGGCATCCGCGTGGTAATCGAACTCAAGCGGGATGAAAATTCGGCAATCATCCTCAATCAGCTCTATAAATTCACGCAAATGGAAGTTTCTCTGGGCGTCATCATGCTGGCGATCTCCGAAAACATGCCGCAGGTTTTCAATCTCAAAGAAGTGCTCGAAAAATTCATCAGTTTCCGCAGGGATGTTGTTATCCGCCGTACCAGGTTTGAATTGGCAAGAGCGCAGGAGCGAGCGCATATTTTAGAAGGTTATATTATTGCCTTAAACAACATTGACGCAGTTATTAAAGTCATTAAAGCGTCGAAGACTCCAGCGGAAGCTTCGACGCAGTTATGCGCGAAATTCAGTTTGTCGGAAATTCAGGCCAAAGCCATTCTGGAGATGAGACTCCAGCGTCTGACCGGTTTGGAGCGAGCCAAGATCGACGAGGAATACGCGGAAGTGAACGCCCTGATCGCCCATTTGAACTCAATTTTAGCCGATCCGCAAAAAGTATTGCAGGTTATTATTGACGAGCTCAATGAAATTAAGGAACGGTACGGCGACGAACGCCGCACGGAAATAGTCGCGAGCTCCGAAGACATCAATATTGAAGATATGATTGTGGAAGAAGATGTGGTCGTAACGATATCCCATAGCGGCTATATAAAGCGCAACGCGGTCAGCCTTTACAAGAGCCAGCACCGCGGCGGCCGCGGTAAAATGGGTATGGGAACGAAAGAAGAAGATTTTGTGGAAAAAATCTTTATCGCCTCCACACACCACTACCTGCTGGTCTTCACCAGCGCCGGCAAGGTGCATTGGTTGAAGGTTTATCAGATACCTCAGGCGGGACGCGCGGCTAAAGGCAAGGCCATGGTCAATCTGGTCAATCTGGCACCGGGTGAAAGTGTTCGCGCAACATTACCGGTCAAGGAATTTGTTGACGACAAGTATATTGTTATGGTCACCAAAAAAGGAACTATCAAGAAAACGGAACTAACCGCTTATGCCAATCCACGCTCCGGCGGCATTATCGCCATTTCCATAGACGAGGGGGATGAGTTGGTGGATGTTCAATTGACGATGGGAAATCAGGATATCTTTATAGCCACAAGGATGGGTATGGCCATTCGTTTCCAGGAAGACGATGTGCGGGATATGGGAAGAACAGCCCGCGGCGTACGCGGCATTAATCTGGATGAAGGCGATGATGTTATCGGTATGGATATTCCCGCGCAGAATACTTTTATGCTCACTGTTTCCGAAAATGGCTTTGGCAAGTGCACGCCGATTGATGAGTACCGTGTGCAATCGCGCGGCGGTAAAGGAACGATCAATCTCAAAACGGTGGAAAAGGTTGGCAATGTTTCCGGCGTCCTGCAGGTTATCGGTGAAGATAACGTTATGTTGATCAGCAATGCCGGCAAAGTAATTCGTCTGAAGGTGCAGGAAATACCGGTAAATCATCGAGTTACGCAAGGAGTGAAACTGATTGAACTGGATCCTGAAGAAAAACTTGTAGGCGTTGCCCGCACCACATCGGAAGCCGAAGACAAGGATGACGGCACCAACGGCGACGAGGAAACTGATCTGATACCTGAAGAAAATAGTACAACGGAAGAAGATTAAGGCTTCAATTAAAGTCTATGAGCAAAAAGGGCGCTGCGAGGCGCCCTTTTTTATTCAAGGCAGTAACTTGTTGCATGAGCCATCTTAGGTTATAATCTGCACATGTCCAATTACAACTTTTTTGACCATACAGCCGATATAGGTGTTGAAATATCAGGACGGACTAAAAAAGAACTGTTTGCCAACGCCGCCTATGCTTTGTTTGATGTTCTGATCGAAAACATCAAAAATAATGGCAAAACTGTCCGGGAGATAAAACGACGGCACAAAATAATAAGCGTTGATGGTGAGGATGCGGCGGATTTAATGATTAATTTTTTACGGGAGCTACTTTACTTGTTTAATGGCGAGAACTGGGTAGTCGGCGATTGCGAGGTTATGGAGTGTGGCAATAAAAAGCTGGTGGTAAAATTAACAGGCGAACCATACTATAAGTTGAAGCATTTAATTAAAACCGAGATTAAGGCAGTAACCTATTGTGGCTTGAGCGTTACAAAAAAAAAGTCAGGTTGGAAGGCGAGGGTGATCTTCGATGTCTGACGAAGCCTAGGAAGAGCTTTAATATTTAAACTTTTTTGAGCATTCAAAATGTCTGAAATTAGATTGGAAAAAATAGATGATAACCGCTGGCTTCTGCCGCAGACGGGCGGCATGCGCGTGCCGGGAATTATCTACGCCAATGATAAGATTTATGATCTGCTGAAAAAAGATGAAAGCGCGAAGCAGGTGGCTAACGTCGCGCATTTGCCCGGTATTGTGAATTATTCTCTGGCCATGCCCGATGTCCACTGGGGATATGGCTTTCCTATCGGCGGCGTGGCGGCCTTTGATCTTGATGGCGGCATCATTTCGCCGGGCGGTGTGGGTTACGATATTAATTGCGGCTGCCGCCTGATGACCACAGAACTGTCCATTTCGGATATCAAAGACAAAATCAAAGACTTAACTACTGCACTGTATCATCGTATTCCGTCGGGTGTCGGTTCCACGGGCTATATTAAACTATCCGGTAAAGATCAGAAAAAAGTGCTCGAAGAAGGCGCGCAATGGGCGGTCAAGGCCGGTTTTGGGACGGCTCAGGATTTGGAAACAACGGAAGACGGTGGATGCCTGAGCGGCGCGGACCCGGAGCAGGTATCAACGCGGGCTATCGAACGGGGCAAGCAACAGTTAGGCACGCTGGGTTCCGGCAATCACTTTCTGGAAATTGAAGTAGTGCAGGAGATATTTGATGAGAAAACCGCGCAGGCGTTTGGTTTACGTAAAAATCAGATCGTCGTCATGATTCATACCGGTTCGCGCGGATTGGGTTATCAGATTTGCGATGATTATCTGGCCTTAATGGTCAAGCACGCGCACGAAACAGGCATTGAACTGCCCGATAAACAGCTGGCTTGTGCGTATCTCAATTCGGCAAGAGGACAAAATTATCTGGCCGCCATGGCCTGCGGAGCCAATTACGCATGGGCCAACCGGCAAATCCTAATGCATCTGACAAGCGAAGTTCTGGAAAAAACGCTGCGCGTTGCTCCCCGCGAACTGGGGATGCGTCTGGTCTATGATGTCTGTCATAACATTGCCAAAATAGAATCGTTTACTATTGCGGGCATTACAAAAAAACTTTGCGTTCATCGCAAAGGTGCGACGCGGGCCTATCCGGCGGGTTCGGACACGATACCGGCGCGCTATAAAGGCGTCGGCCAGCCGGTGCTGATTCCCGGAGACATGGGCGCGGGTTCTTACGTTTTAGTTGGTCAGGAAAAAGCTATGCAGGAAACATTCGGCAGCGCCTGTCATGGTGCTGGACGCGTAATGAGTCGGACGCAGGCGATCAAATCCAGTCGGGGGCGATCGATTAGCCGCGAAATGGCCGATCAGGGAGTTTTAGTAATGGCAGGAAGCAGGGGCACACTCAGCGAAGAAATGCCGGAAGCGTATAAAAATTTGCAGGATGTTGTGCAGGTTATGCATGATTCGGGAATTGCTAAAAAAGTAGTGCGGTTAAAATCAATAGCCTGCATTAAAGGATGAGTGCCAAGACGGCCTTCATTCGGCTACCTTTGTTTGTAACGTCGGCGGCTTCCTCAACGTATTAACATATACGCCTGCGGAGCCTCCTCCTTGCCGCCGCGGCATCCTTTTGAACGCGACTTGGCATAAGGTTTAAAAACTCTTCTGTTTATGATTCCGGTGCAGGCCGGCATTCAGGAAGTACTGTAATCGAAACTGTCTTATGGAAAAAATATGAAAGCTGTTGTAAGTAAAGCTTACATAAATCCGGGGGAACAACATGGCCGAGATCATTTTTGATAAAGACGAAGACTGGGGAAAAAGAGTACTATGCAGCGATGAGTCCTGTATCGGCACCATCGGCACCAATGGTAAATGTAAAGAATGCGGGAAAATTTATAAAGATGAGCTTCCTCACGGGTATGGCGTCGACAATGTTCAAACGGTAACGCCGGAGGAGCAAAAACCAGCTTTGGCAGCGGCGCAAGCGGAGTACGACGAAGATTGGGATAAAAGAGTATTATGTGGCGATGAGTCCTGCATTGGTGTTATCGGTTCCGACGGAAAGTGTAAAGAATGCGGGAAACCGCTATAACCAAAAATGACGGGTAATGATGACGAAAAACGCTGTCTGAAATTGTTATCTAACCGTTTTTGTAGTAATGAGTTGTGTAGCGAAAAGTAAAAAATCGTGTTTCTGAATTTAGAATTCACATTTTTGCATCATAAACCCTGCGGCCACTTTCTCCTTGACGTATAGTGTTATTTTCTCTAATCTTTTTACAAAAAGAACAGCATTTGTTAAAAAATAAATATATGACTGTTGAGAAAACAAAAACAACAAAAATATTGCTATTTATGTTCCGATACATTCCGCTGGTTATGCGCAAAGGATTCTTCATAAGCTTATTCTCACTTCTCTACCATCTGGTCTCAAAAACCAGATTGATAACCCTGCACAATCTACAGCGTTCTTTTCCGGAAAAAAACTCAAAGGAAATAATAAAAATTGCCAAAGGTGTCTATCGCCATTTTGCCATTGTAGCTGCTGAATTCTTCGACATGCCTTACATTACCAAAGAGAGTATTCACAAATGGGTTGATGTAGACGGTTATGAAAATTATGAGGCGGCCATTGCCAAGGGGAAAGGCATCCTTTCCATCGTTGCTCATTTTGGGAATTGGGAGCTGTTGCCAATCGCTATTCCTATGTACGCAAAACCAATATATATTGTCTACCGGCCGCTGGATAGCCCAATTTTTGATAATATGGTTGAATACGTGCGCACTATGCAAGGGAATGAGTTGATCCCGAAAGGAGGATCGGGGAAAAAGGTTATGGAATTATTAAAAGAGAATCAAATTATCGGAATTCTCAGCGATCAGAATGTTGCCACTTCTGAAGGAGTGTTTGTTGATTTCTTCGGCCGTTCCGCTTGCACAGGGGTAGGGCTTGCGGTTATGGCCATGCGTTCCGGCGCGCCCGTAATTCCGGTTTTTATGGCTAGGCAAAAATCGGGCAAATATAAATTTATTATTAAACCTTTCATTGAGGCCATTTGTACGGACGATTATGAGGCTGACTTACAGATAAATACTCAGCGTTTTACAAAAATTATAGAAGACATTGTTCGCGAATATCCGGAGCAGTGGTTATGGTTCCACCAGCGCTGGAAAACGAAAAAATATCAAAAATAGAAAAGCGAAACAATTTCTTTATATTTAAAGAATAAAAACCATCGTTCGTTTTAGGCGATGGCTTTTATTCTGCCAGGGCTTTTATTCCTTTGTATTGATTAAGGTCAGTATAGAGCTCGCTTGTATAAGGATTGCGCTTTGTTTTGGCAATTTTGTAAATCATATAGCCGAATACGGCAATATTCGAAAGCAATGCCAGCAAGCTTACAATAAACAATGCCGTGGTATCGGGTGTCGCGGAAGCAACCGGATATAAGCCTTCTTTTGTCAATGAAATCCCTTTTGCCGCCGCTGCAATTTCAGCGCTGGCCACAGATTGTACTGCAAAAGCGCCCTTGTCGATAAATGCGGGAAATGTTTGAGCGAACATGCACCATAAGGCAAGAGTCTGGGCGCGATGTTGCAGCCATGCGCCCTTACCGACTGTAAATGCGCAAAGAGTTGGAGCGAGCAACAATGCAAAGCCGGCGTACCATGAGTGGCCCGGGATGCAGTTGTATGTGTAGGCGAAGTTCCAAAGATCATAAGCAATAATCCAGAACCAGAGCATATCCGGCCACAACATATCCATGCTCTTGTCTGTGTTTGTCTTTTTACGTACACAGATTCCGAACCAGCCGGTGATTGTGATGATGTTAAGGATTCCGGCAATGCCGTTCATATAGTTCCATGAACCGCCAATGTAGTATTCGATCTGATTGTGCAAGAACTCAATTGTAGGCACTGAATAAGTTGCGCCTACTTGAAAGTCCCGCGTAACAGCTTCCAGAATGTTGATTGCCAGAATCAGCGGCGGGAAGCACAGAGCCCATTTCTTATCGCTTAGTTTCCAAACATTTCCGTCTTTACCTCTACCGCGAACGTGTCTGATGCACCAGAACCCGATACATCCGGCCGTTGATGAGTAAACCTTTGCCAGATGGAACCAGTCCATATAGGCTGTGTCACGCAATGTTGTAAGCCACAAAATTGTAAGGATGATCGGCAGTACAACAAACATGGCAAAACCTGCCCATTTAAATCTACGGCCTACCTCATTGGAAACAAACAAGGCAATGAATGCCGCAATCCAGACAAGCCACACCAGAATTGAACTAAAATCTGTACTGAAAGTAAACATATCATTACCTCCTGCCGATATTAAATTGTGTAATATTTAAAAGTTATTATAAGGAAGAAAAATTTCTTATCTGCCTATGCTGTGCTTATTATAAGCGCATAAAGCTAAAACTCAAGAAAATATTAGAAATAAAAGGTTTTCGACTTTTTTTGTAACAATGTTACCATTTGAATGGTGATAATCAAGTATATTATCTTCGTGAATCCATATTATGTGCCACTTCTATTGAAGCTCTGATAATAGGTGAATCAAAACCACAGAATAATAACTCTCCTTTCCTTTAGGGGAGATGACAATGTGCCAGTTAATCCTATCGCTGACGTGTTGACAGGCTCCATAAATATCTCTTTTAAAAGATAACATTATTTATATGGATCAGTTCTAATATTATAAACCACCCCAAAATAGTGGTCTAAAAGCCAACATGCTGTTAATGTTTTGCAAAAAGAGTTTCTAAAAATCGTACAACTTCGATCCCGGAATAACTATAAAAGAATTTTTTAAAAGCACCTCAATTGCTTTTTCCGGATTATCGAAGCGGAAGATGATGACGGCATTCTGGCCGCTTTTTTCTACAAAGGCGTAAAGATATTCCACGTTGATGCCTTCTTTGGACACAACTTCCATAATACTGTGCAGTCCGCCCGGCTTGTCGGGAACTTCCACGGCAACAACAGGGGTTTTGCTTACACGAAAGCCATTGTCCTTGAGCACTTTGTTTGCTTTTTCGACATCATTGACAATCAAACGCAAAATACCAAAATCGACCGTTTCAGCCAGCGAGAGAGTCCGAATATTGATGTTGTTCTCCTTCATGACTCGCGTCGCATGCTCGAGCGAACCGGGTTTATTTTCTAAAAAAACAGATATTTGTTCTACTTTCATTGTAACCCCCTTATGTATTTATCAATAGCGGCGTTTATCAATAATTTTTGTTCCTGCTTTTTGTAGAGTATTGGGCTCGACAAGCTTTACGCGCGCGGAGACACCCAAATAATCCTTCATGTCCTTGATAATCCTTTTTTCAATTTTCTGCAGTTCTTTGACGCTGCCGGAATCGCTGAATATATTATCGCTGACTTCCACCTGTAAATCCAGCGAGTCTAGCGCGTCCACTTTATCAATGATGATTTGATAATGGGGTTTCAATCCTTCGATACCAACTAAAATAGCTTCTATTTGTGAGGGGAAAATATTGATACCTCGTATAATCAGCATGTCGTCGCTTCTTTTCAAAACCCTTTCCATCTTGACGTGACTGCGACCGCAACGGCACGGTTCGGTAATTAGACGCGATATGTCGCCTGTACGGTAACGGATGAGCGGACCCGCTTCTTTGGTGAGAGTTGTAAAAACCAGTTCGCCCTCTTCTCCCTCGGGGAGAACGTCGCCTGTTTTGGGATTGATTGTTTCGACGATAAAATGGTCTTCATAAACATGCATTCCATTGCGACCTTCCATGCATTCCATAGCCATGCCCGGGCCGATAACTTCCGATAAACCATACAGATCCAGCGCGGTTATACCAAAAGCTTTTTCAATTTCATCGCACGTCGCCTTATTCCATGGTTCTGCTCCGAAAATGCCTACGCGCAGTTTTAAAGATTTCATGTCCACGCCAAGAGCCTTTCCTTCTTCAACGAGGTGCAAAGCGTATGACGGAGTGGAACAAATTACGGTCGGACCGAAATCCTGCAAAATCATAATCTGCCTTTTGGTGTTTTCTCCGGACATGGGAATAACACTGGCGCCTATTTTTTCCGCGCCGTAATGCAGCCCCAAACCACCGGTGAACAATCCGTAACCAAAGGCGTTATGAATAATATCGTTTTTTGTTATACCCGCGGCGACAAGCGAGCGAGCGACAATATCCGACCATGTTTCAATATCGCGTTTGGTATAACCGAAAACAGCTGCCCTTCCGCTGGTTCCGGAAGAAGTGTGCAAACGGACGACATTGCTCATGGGTACGGAAAATAAGCCGAAAGGGTAATTATCGCGTAAATCCTTTCTGGTGATAAAGGGAAGTTTTTTCATGTCGGCAATGGATTTTATAGCGTCAGACTTGATTCCAGCGGCATCAAAAGATTTTTTATAAAATCCCACCGTGTGGTAGACCCGTTCCAGAACCTGCTGTATTCTTTTGACTTGCAGGGCTTTTATAACTTCACGGGGCATGGTTTCAAATTCTTCATTGTAGATCATTGGTTTGTGTCTCCCTTTTAGTATAACGGATGCCTGACTTTGAAGGAAGTCTAACAAAACTTTTTATCTCTGGCAAGAAACTTTCCAGGAGAAAAAGTTATTTAGAACAAAAAGGAGTGGGATCGGAAAGTCATTTTCACAAATTTATCCCGGCAGTTTATTTTTTAAATGAATTTTTTTACTTGGGGGGGTCAAAAGCCGCTCTTTAGATAGTTTTCTGCTAGTATAATTCCTAAAACGGTTTTAGCGTCAATTATTTCACCATTTTTAATTAATTCCTGAGCATGTGCAAAGCTGACAGGTATGGTTTCAATGAATTCATCTTCGTCGGGAGTCAGCGGTGCATGGATCAAATCATTGGCTAGAAAAAAATACATGTATTCGTTGCAGTATCCCGGCAGCAGGTAGCCTTCAAAGAGTTTAATAAGAGCTCCGGCTTTAAACCCGGTTTCTTCGGCCAGTTCCCTTTGGGCACAGACAACAGCAGGTTCTTCAGAGGAATCCATTGAGCCGGCTGGGATTTCCAGCAGATTCTTTTTAACAGCGTTACGGTATTGTTTTATTAACAACAATTCATTTTTGCCGTTTATGGCGACAATGGCAACGGTGGGATTATGGTTAATCCAGCTTTGCCTGGTTGATCTACCGTCTGGCAAATCATATTCTTCTTCCCAAACATCAAAAATTTTACATTGGTATTTTAAAGAAGTTTTATTATTTTTCATCAGCGAATTGCTTAATTTAGCTTGTTTTGATTATAGATAACAGATGTCTTTCGATTTCTTCTTTCGGCAGTGCCCCGGTTACTCTATCTACCATCTTACCTTCCTTAAAGAAAAGCATGGTTGGAATGCTGCGAATTCCATATTGGGAAGCGGTGATCTGATTTTCATCAACATTAAGCTTAACTACTTTTACTCCGTTGGCATAATCAGAGGCGAGCTCATCAATAATAGGGGATAATGTCCGGCAGGGAGCGCACCATGGCGCCCAGCAATCTACTAGCACGGACGTATCGGAAGTTAGCACTTCACGGGCAAAAGTTTGATCCGTTACATCGAAAGGCATGATTTTTTGTTGAGGCATGATCAATGGTTCATGACATTTTCCGCATAAAGGTTTTTGATGTAAGCGATCTTCAGACATTCTGTTTTTCGTGCCGCATTTAAGGCAACAAATAATTAATTCATCCAGCGACGCGCCACACTTGCCACAGATAGACCTGCCCTGTAGTTTTTTATGCGGTATTCGGTTTTTTGTCCCGCAATTAAGACAGCGAATTATTACATTATCAGGCATATTAATTAACCTTTGTTATATTATCTCTTTTTTACCGGAAAAAGGCAAATTATATAGCAACGTTCACCTCAATCGGTTTAAGTATTCTCACAATTTCAGCAACAGGTATCCGAGCCAGTAAACCGCGGCTACCCGCATTGATAAATATTTCCGGCAAATCATTTATGGTTTTTTCCATGTAAATAGGCATTGCTTTTTTTGTGCCGAAAGGTGAAGTCCCGCCGACTCTATAGCCCGTGTGCTTTTCGGCCACTGCCGGATTACATGGAGAAACCGATTTTACGCCGATGGTCCTGGCTAGCGATTTTGTGGAAACTTCCTTATCGCCATGCATTAAAATAATGAACGGTTTACTGGTTTCATCCTCCATTATCAGTGTTTTGATAATGCGGTGTTCATCAATCATCAATTTGCCAGCTGCCGTTTTTGTTCCGCCTTTTTCCTCATAGGGGTAAGTATGCAGAGTAAAATCAGCTCTTTGTGCTTTCAAGGCTAAAATGGCGGGAGTTGTCGGAATCTTTTCTTTAGTCATCAGTAATATAATAACAACTATAAATAAAAAAGCAATGTACACTGATTTTGACGGAAAAATTTTAACGGGAGGGATTGTTTTTGATCATGTTCCGCGGGCGGAAAAAGAAAAATAAATACTATAAAAACAAACAAATACGCATATATACGAGATTATCCTTTTTAAAAGGGGCAAGTTTTTAACCATGTTTTAATGGCATTTTATTTGTTTATGCGGAGAAAATCTTATAGCTTGTTTCATTTTCTTGATTTTACTTTTGTTTTAAGTTATTTGTGCCAAACATCTTTTAGATGGGGAAAATGACATTGCAAATAAATCCAAGCACTAAACATAAGTTGATCCGTGATTCCGTGCGGCATTTTACAGAAACGGAACTTGCGCCTATTGCTGCCGAAATAGACCGTAAAGCCACTTTTCCTTTTGCCGTCATCGAGAAAATGAAGGCGCTTAATTATTTCGGTCTGCAGGTGCCCAGAGAATTCGGCGGTGCGGCCATGGATTCTGTCAGTTCGGCAATAGTTGTGGAAGAATTATCCCGCATTTGCGCCGCAGTAGGCTTATGTGTTACCGTGCACAATGGAGTCGCGGTCTATCCGTTTCTACGCTTTGCCACGCCGGAGCAAAAAAAAAATTACCTGCCTAAATTAGCCAGTGGTGAAATTATCGGCGCTTTCAGTCTGACCGAAGCCAATGCGGGTTCTGATTCCGCCAGCGTGGAAACAACGGCGGTCAAAAAAAACAAGGAATACATCTTAAACGGCACGAAAATATTTGTCACCAACGGTGGAATTTGTGATTTGGCCTTAATTTTCGCACTTACCGGTTTTGATCCAACACGTCCGCAGAGCAGTGTTTTTATTGTTGAGAGCAAGTATGCCGGATTTTTGCGCGGTGAGTTGGAAGATCTTTGCGGAATGCGCGCCAACCCGGTTTCTTCATTATTTTTGGAAGATTGCTGTGTACCGGAAAAAAATCTGTTGGGAAGAATCGGCGACGGAATGAAAATAGGCATGACCACGCTGGATAATGGCAGGATCGGCGTCGCCGCGCAAGCTTTGGGTATTGCCCAGGGAGCATTGGAAGCGGCGGTTAAATACGCCAAAGAGAGGCAGCAATTTAAAAAACCCATTGCGTCGTTGCAAACAATTCAAAATTACATTGCCGATATGGCCACCCAACAAACCGCGGCGCGTTTACTTTTGTACCACGCATGCTCATTGAAGGATGAAGGAGTTCCCTTTGGCTGTGAGGCGGCGATGGCGAAACTTTATTGCAGTCAGGTTGCGACAAAGACTACATCCCTGGCCGTCCAAATTCACGGCGGCTATGGATACAGCAAGGAATATGATGTGGAAAGATATTTCCGTGACGCTAAAGTTACGGAAATTTATGAAGGCACAAGTGAAATTCAGCGCATGGTTATTGCGCGCTCGATACTGTCTTAATTGATATTATAGATTCCCAAATGTTTCCGCATGGGGTCATAAGATGGCTGTTTCGCGCCGTTGAAAGAATCTGTTATGCAGCTCGCACAGCGAGCGAGAGGGGGAGGCTCGCAAGGCTTTGCCTTGTGAGGGGGCGACGTGAGCCCCTATGATAGATATTATGTTGAATCTCGTAGTATGTTTAAAACAAGTTCCTATGGTTACAGAACTGCCGTGGGATGAAAAAACCGGCACACTTAGACGCGACCTCGCCTCCGGTATGATGAATCCGGCCTGCAAGCACGCTCTGGAGGCCGCACTGCAAATAAAAGAAAAAATTTCCGCGAATATTACTGCCATAACCATGGGTCCGCCGGCTGCCGAGGAAGTGCTGCTCGAAGCAATGGCTTTGGGTGCCGACCGGGGAATCCTTATTTGCGATAAGCTCTTGGCCGGGTCGGATACCTACGCCACGTCGTTGGTTTTAACAGCGGCAATAAAAAAGAAATGTCCTAAATTTGATCTTATCCTTTGTGGTTCTTATACTGCAGATAGTGAAACCGCGCAGGTTGGACCGCAATTAGCTGAAGAATTGGATTTACCCGCGGCGGCCTATATTGAAAAGCTGGAAATTTACGGCCTGACATTGCGTGTTCGCCGGCTTGTGGATAATTTTCGTGAAACTCTCGAAATGGAATTCCCGGCGCTGGTGACTGTTTCCATGGAAAATTACAGACCGCGCTACACAAAGCTTGTTGGCCTGGAAAATGTTTTTTGCGGACATGATGTGATTGTTCTTGATGCGGCGGCTCTTGGCATAAACGCTTTATCATCTGAAAATAAAGGCTCACGCACCAAAGTGCGCAGAGTCTTTTTGAGAAAAGCACAGAAAGAAAACGTGCTCATACATGGAACAGCTTCCGCGGTCGTTACTGAATTCTTAGATAGGTATCAAAGAAAAATCGGCACGGCAATAGGCAAATCTATTGAAGGAAACAAACTTGATGATGAAGAGTAAGCAAAAAAGTATCTGGGTATTTGGCGATTACCGCAATTATTATCAAAACCGTGTAACCCTTCAGTTGATTTCCAAAGCTATGGATCTTGCCAAAACTATCAATGCGGAGGTTTGCGCGTTGATTTTTGGTCATGAAATTGACGAATGGATTATGGAATATACTGCTCACGGAGCGGATAGAATTCTGGCAATTGATGATCCCGCTTTAAAGAGTTACAGCACGGAAAGATATCTGGCTATCATCGAAATTCTGGCCAAACAAAGTGATCCGGAAATTATCCTGATTGGTGCTACAGACTTTGGCCGTGAATTCGCGCCACGGCTAGCCAAGCGTTTAAAGACAGGTTTATCCGCTGATTGTGTGGGGCTCGATATTGCACAAGACGGACTATTGTTGCAGATAGCCCCCTCGTTTGGCGGCAATATGCTGGCGGAAATCGTTACGGAATATCATCGTCCCCAGATGGCTACGGTACGGCCGGGAACATTTAAGGAAATACCGCATGATTATCAAAGAAAGGCTTTGGTTGAACGTTTGCCCTTAATGCAAAACCTGCCGAAACCCCGTGTTCGCCTTGTGGAGTATGAACGTTCTGTTGAAAAAGAACATACTATTGAGAATGCTTCAATTATCGTTTGTGGTGGTCGTGGTATGCGCAATAGGGAAAAATTCAAAAAATTGCAGGAGTTGGCCAAGCTTTTAGGTGGTGATGTCGGAGCCACCAGACCGGTAGTTTATGCCGGATGGGCTGACCATGGCGCGCTGGTGGGACAGGCGGGCAAGCACATAAAACCGAAAATCCTTTTTTCTTTTGGCATCAGCGGCGCTATTCAACATACCGCAGGATTGGGCGAAGCAAATTTTATTATCGCGATTAATAAAAATCCGCAGGCAACGATGATGAAAATGTCCGATGTGGCTATAGTTGGCGATGCCAGTGACGTCCTCAATAATTTAATTAAAGAACTGAAAAAGAGAATCAGAGAATAAAGATTAATAGTTGCTGATGAAAAACACTCATCTGCTGTGTTGCGCTGCAAACCGTAACGCTCAACGTATTTCCATATACGTCTAGCGGTTCGTTTTTTTTGGCGCTTTGCATCTGAACGTTTTTGAACAGCACTTCAGAGAATAATTATTATTAAGGAGTTTCTTTTATGATCAAATCCAGACTTTGTGACCTGGTCGGCATCAAATATCCTATCATTCAGGCGGGTATGGGACCTTTCAGTAACAACAACCTTGGCGTAGCCGCGGCAAACGCCGGTGTTTTGGGCTTGTTCTCCACGAGCGGGCTCTGCAATAAGGATTTTCTTCCATTTATCTACAATGATTGGATCAAGAGCGCCGAGGCCAATCCGGAAGACGACATTACGGTTGCGATAGAGAAATTGCTGAAGAAAGCATATCGACTAACTAAAGACAAAAATGGAGTGTTCGGCATCAATGTGATGGTGTCCGCAGAGTTGTTATTTCAGGCACAGATGATTATTGATACTGCAATTCAGGTGCGGGCGGCAAATCCGGGCATGGAAAAACACTTCAAGGTTATCTTTACCTCTGCAGGCGATCCGGTGCCCTGGCATGAAAAGATCAAAGGAGCGGGTTTTACATGGATGCATGTTGTTCCGTCGGTCAAGGGTGCCCATCGATGCAAAAAAGCAGGTGTCGATGTCATTGTGGCTTCCGGACACGAGGGAGGATTCCACACATCATGGGAACCGGTTCATTCGATGATCCTTTTACCCGCCGTTGTGGAAGCGGT
>Ga0182027_10008203_pt1 | contig 15248 bp, 15 predicted proteins | sample 712E1DmetaG_FD_121300 | JGI IMG/M metagenome (GOLD analysis project Ga0182027, IMG submission 121300) | Permafrost microbial communities from Stordalen Mire, Sweden - 712E1D metaG (Illumina Assembly) | ecosystem: Environmental > Terrestrial > Soil > Wetlands > Permafrost | place: Sweden... | reverse complement strand
TCGTTTGAGTTCTGGGCGCAACGACTCCCAGCCAACTCCTGGCAGGCGCAGGTGCGCTACGGTATTACGTTGAAGTGACCACCAGGCTCAGGCGCGCCCACGGAAGAGAGGAGCTGGCTCGAAGCGCACCGCCATACCTGAAGCCGCCGCGGACGAGGCAGCGCCGACCCACCGTGACGCCGCCGAATACTCCGGTGAACGGACACACTACGAACCAGCCGACGCTGCTTCTGATTGGCGGACGCGGATGGGGGCTATACGGCCGGCCCGTCGCAGGCCGCCCCGAATCTCAATCCTGTGGGAGCTGCCAGAGCGCTTCTCACAGATAACGCTGGAGTTCTTCAAGTCAACGATTTCTCGATCGCCCTGCTCCGGCGGAGATTTGCCCGGCCCCGTTCGAAATCTGCGGTCGTGTATTCGTAGACTTCGTGCTCTTTCAGAAAGGCATCTACCTGCATTCGCGTTTGGAAGCCGAGCAGCCGCCGAAGACTGCGCGGCGGTAAGCGCGTGACACCGGTATTACTTCAAGTGCCAAGCTTTCAAGCGCGGCGCGAGGCAGGTCCGTCCACTTGGATTCCAACCAGTGTGCGATGTCTTCCGGCAGTTCCAACGTAATCTGCATCAGCGAACGTCCCTCAATTCGTGATCTCAAGATCTATGTCTGCGCCCACGTAGGTACCCCAGAAGCGCGTCGCTGACGTTTAACCACCCGAATGTATGCTCCAACGGGACTTGCCACCACGTCAGTGGCGCGCAATTGCACCGACCGCTCCTTCCGAGGGGAACGCGTCTCGCGCGGCGGACTTTCGGGACGCCGGATCGGCCTTCCCGATGGACGGAATAGTCACCAAATCCACTTCGTCCTGAACATCGGTGGCCGGTGCCAGGTAGCGCATCGTCGTCTCCAGGGACTTGTGGCCCATCCAGTGCTGCACGGTCCGTACGTCGAAACCCCTTCGCAGCATTCCCGTGGCATAGGTCGAACGAAACGTCTTCAGATCAAATTCTGTCGGATCGAGCTTGGCGCGCGTCGCGATGGATTTGCAGTGATCGAGCATGTGCTGTTCACGGTTTCCCGTAGGGGATGGGAACACAAACTGGCAGTTCGGGCGATGTCTATGCTTCCTAAGTTCCTCTATGAGTTCCACCGGGGCCGGAATCTCACGATCTTCCCATCGCTTCGGGTAGAACCCCAGTTCCGGTTTCGCGGTCACCCGCACAGTCCGCAACTCGAAGTTCACGTCGCTCCAGCGCAGGAACATCACCTCCTGCTCGCGGAAACCGGTCAGCAGAAACGTGGCGAACAAGGCGCGTTCCGCGTCGGAGCAGGCTGCGAAGAAGCGGGCAAGCTCCTCGTGGCGGTATATCTTCACAAGGGGCGTGATGCGCTCGGGTAGCGGTAGCTCTTTCGTGATCCCGCTCCTGCCATGGCGTTTGAGAAATTGCGCGATGATCACCGCGTTGTGCAGGATCGTGTTGGACCCCAGGCCGTGATCTCTCTTGAGGGTCACGACGAAGCGCGTCAGATCGTCACCGGAGATCGCGTCGATCGAGCTGCGGTCGCGGAAGAACTCACCGAAGCGGTTGAGCACGGCTTCATACTTGCGATGAGTGTTGGGCTTTTTCAGCGCTTCGATCTGCTCCAGGTATCTAGTGATGGCGACGTGCAACGCAGGCTTCTTGACCGTTTCGCCGGCTGTTTCAAAACCAGAGACACCCAGTTTGCGGCCTTCCAGTTCACGGCGCTTGCGGCGCTGCGCCTCGAGTGCCTGAGCGGCGGTGACGCCGGCCCCCTCGCGACGACGCGTCCCGCCTACGTACCACTCGACATAGTAGCGACCGTCGGCGATGGCGTTCCAGTCGTAGTTGCCTTTGGCATTGCGGGGGATGGAAAACATCTTCCAGAGGCCGCCAACCTTGATGCGTTTAACGATGTTGACTCGCGACACAATATCTCTCCTGCGAGCCGCATCTTTAGCGGACAGCAAGGGAGACAGCACACGGTCTAAATGACAGAAAACAAAGGGTGTGGGTAGAAGCTGGCATTCTACCACTGAATTACTCCCGCTTGCCTGCGTTTTCTGCTACTTAACTGTTTTCAAAAGACTTAACTCGCCATCCCGATAGTCTATTCCGTCTATTGCGTCCATCCAAAACCATGCGTTTTGACCGCAAAATGGACAGTAAAGTGGACAGTAAACCCGGACTGGAATCTTCCCTCCCAGCAGGGGCACTTACTGTCCACTTTACTGTCCATCCCACGGCAGTCTCAAACATATCACAAAGCAAAGCCCACCGCGAAGACACCGGGCTGGAGAGGGAGCATCCCCAGGCCTGCGGGATCGGGGTAATAAGAAAGAAGGCAGAGGGGCGAGCTTTGGCGAGCGGTCCACGGCCAGCGTCGTAATGCCTTTATGAGGAGGGACCTTGCCAACACAGTACAGGCCACCTCCAGCAACCAACATACGGTACGGGTCGTAATTTGTAACTCTTCGGCGAGCTGGCCGACGGTGACTCGTACTCTACTTCAACACCTTCGCCTGCGAACAATGGCCTCGACCAGTTCCTAGAACAAGGGATAATCCCGCCCTGAAACCATAGTTCTAAACAACGCTGCTGGAACCTCTCCAGGCTGGTAAAGAGCACCCAACGCGTGCTGCTTCTGGGATCTCCAAATCTTAAGTGATTCAAAAACAGCAACTTAATTGTCTTGCAGAGCGATAAAGTCCATGCTATAGTACATTCATGCAATCGCACGACTGCACGATATAGGAGAACATTGAATGGCAAAACCAACTATTGCGGAGCTGGAAGCGATTCTTCAGAACGAAGAGGAAGTGCCGATCGAAATCCTTCCGAACGGGGAGGTCCGAGCGAAGGGGCAAACCTCGTCTCAGGAACTTGGCGGTCGCAAGCCCCTCACGATGCGCGAAGACTTGGGTGGGGAATACGGCGAGCGGAGGATGTAGTGGATATCCAGCGAATCAGAGCCGAAGTCCGGGACGCTGCGACGACATTCGGGTGGGTGGAGGTTCATCCTACGACGGCGGGGGGCGTCGCCGTCAAGACCGCCATGCAGACCTCGATGGGCAACGTCTATGCCGCTATTATTCACTTTCCCAACTACCCCAATCAAATGCCGACGGTAACGGTCACCCAACCGGCGATAAGGACGGGTTGCCCACACCGCTACAGTACCGGCGCGATCTGTTATCTACACCACAACATGTGGAATCCCGGCCGCCACAACGTGACGTTCGTCCTGGCGCGCCTCGCAAAGTGGCTCAACAAGTACGAAATTTGGTGCGCAAAGGGCTACTGGCCTGGGGCGGAGCAAGCTCATTGAAAGATATGCCACTGGAATTTGGAATACTCTCCATGACCGAGCTTCGGAACCGACCAGGAGAAATCTTGGACCGGGTGGCGGACGCTGGAGAAGCGTTTATCGTGGAACGCAACGGTTCGCGGAAGGCGTGTCTTGTGCCCCTGTCGGTATTCTTTCCGGACGTATCTCCGGCGCGGATCGGCGAGGAAATCGAAGAGCTCGAGAAGCACGGAGAGGAGCCTCGGACCACAATTACACAAGAACGCGAACTGGCATTCCGTTTTCCACAGAAGCTGGCAGATGAAACTCCGGTATCGCTGACCATCGTACTGCCTCACGGATACCCCAACATTTGCCCGCGCGTTTACGCAGATCCGATCACCGAAAAGTCCCCTCACAGGTGGAAAGACGGCGCACTTTGCCTCTATGGAGTGATGAGTGGATGGAATCCTGGGAAGCACACCATTTTTTCGACGCTGATGCTGGCCAAGCGATGGCTCCGCCACCATGATGCATGGCGGCAGACGGGCCAATGGCCCAAAGATGAAGGAGTAACCGATGACTGATGACGCCAAGCTGTTTGCCCGCATAGCACATCTGTTTGATGTTGGTCTGCTCAGTGACGCGCAGGTGCTTTTCGCAGGGTGCGGATCGGGTGGAAGCCAAGTTGCCCTGCAGCTCGCCATGGCGGGAGTCCGCAAATTCAGTCTTTTCGATAACGATCTGCTGGAGTCGGAAAATGTGATCCGCCATGCGTGCGGCCGCCGCTACATTGGCCAGCGCAAGGTGGACGCCCTGGCGGACGTACTGCTTGACCGAAATCCCGCTATCCAGATCGAGCGCCACGACATAGATATCATGTCCTGCAGCGATCTTGCCGACCATGTGAGGCGCAGCAGCGTAGTCGTGCTCGCGACGGACAATGAACCGACGCGATTTCGTCTTAATCAACTGTGTGTAGAAAATAAGACCGCCTTCGTCGTCGGGCGCGTTTTCACCCGAGGGATCGGGGGCGAGGTATTCAGCTACCGCGCCGGAGAAGGCGGATGTCTGGCCTGTCTGGAAGGCCTGCTTGAACGCACAAAATACCGTGATGGCGTTCGCGAGATTGATTTGGTCTCCGAAGAAGAGAGGGAGAAAATGTATGGTCTCGAAATCGCCGAGATCAAGGACTCACCTGGGCTGAATGTGGACATTTCCTTCATCACCTCCTTCCACACTCGATTCGTGCTTGATGCCATTGCACGGACTCTCCCGGAACGTCCGAAGCACCTGCTGCCGATTGAAGAAAACTACGTGGTTTGGGGAAATCGACCCGTTCACCCCTTTGACAAGCATTTTCAGCTTCAGCGGATAACGCTCACGCCTCAGGAGGGCTGCATGATATGTGGAAACGGAAACCCAAAATGACCTCTGATTTGGGCGCCGATATTCGCATCGTTTTCCCCGCAGCCGGTCTGGACGCGGTTTTCGACGAGTGTGATCGTTTCGACCATGACGAAACGGGCGGACGTTTGGTTGGCACGTTCGCAGAACACGGAGGCAAGCTCACTATCCAGGTTACCGGCGTCATAGAATCTGGCCCGCAAGCAAAACGTTCACCCGTCAGCTTCTTTCAGGATGGTGCTTACCAGGAGGGCATTTTCCGACGCATTGAAAGCCGGCATCCAGAAATCGAGCATCTGGGCAATTGGCACACCCATCACGTCAATGGATTGCCGACCCTAAGCGGCGGCGACATCGAGACTTATCACCGGACCGTAAACCATCAAAATCACAACGTACCGTTCTTCTATGCGCTGCTGGTGACGGCCAAACACAGGACTTCGGACCCCCGTCGTCGCTACAGCATCAAACATTTTGTATTTCGTCGTGGTGTCAAGGATTTCTACGAGATTCCCGCCCAACATGTTGAGATAGTCGATGCACCCCTGGTCTGGCCGAAGGCGGAGTTGGCCATAGAGCAGCAACAGCATTCGCCTTCCACGAAAACATCTGCCAACGCAGGCCGCGCGCATGACAGCGACGTGATTCGCGAGTTCTATCCGGCAATCAAGCCATTCTCCTCGCAAACACTCGGGGTGTACTGGCGCGGGCCAGTGGAGTTACTGGACGGCTCTCACATCCAGATTGTGCTTCTAGAAGACGCGTCGGGGCACTCGGCAAAATACACCATGAACCTCCGCGACGCGCCACCCGCATTACATGAGGTCGCCGCCGAACTGGCGCAGGCAGAGTTTCCGTCAGCACGCGCTGCACTATTAGCAACCGAACGCATCTGCAACCGTGCGCTCTACAGACGCGCCGCCTCACGGGACGCCGAATCGCCAAAGTAAGGAAGTCTTCAATGGATATCTTCACGTTATATGCCGCGCAAGGTTCGCTCGTAGCGGTGCGTTCCGGTGATGAGGCGATCATCATCGATGCGCACATGCCGGAATGCGAGGAAGTCTGCCAGGACCAGATCGAACAAAGCCTCGAACATTACTTGGCAAAGAGCAAGGTTCGAGGGCTCATCCTCACAGGATTGGACAAGGACCACGCGTGTCCTGCGGGTGTCGAGTCGATCCTTGTAGATTACGAGCCGGACTGGGTAATGTACCCGACCTACTATAAGGATACGGACACCGCATCTGATGTCTTTGGTATTATTGCCCGCCAGGTCAGCCGACGTGAGAAAACCAGCCGTCCTCTGAGCCGAAAATCTGTACGTGTGGATACCGTGGAAACACGGTTCCTCACGGGTCTTGCAAATTGTTTCACGTTCGAATTGTTCTCTCCCCATCTGGAGGACATGGACAGCTCCAACAACAGCAGTATCGTCCTCAAGCTCACCGGGCTCAACCCTGCGGGCTTTAGCTACCTTATAACTGGTGACACTGAAACTGCGGCTTGGGACTCCATCAATGAGGCGTTCGGCAAGTACTTATCGTGCCCGGTGATGGCTGCCGCCCATCATGGGTCTCGCACGGGAGTGAATGCCAAAACGCTGTTGCTCGTCAGACCAAGCGTCGTTCTGATTAGCGCAGGAGTCGAAAACTCATACGACCATCCGCACGGAGTAGCCGTTCAGGCTTATAGAAAGATGGGCGCTCAGGTATTTTCCACAAACGCTGACCCAGGAGGAACCTGCTTTCTTACCCGCAAGGTCAATGACAAGTTCGACACCAGAGCTGTAGGACACTTTGCGCGGCGCGCCGCAAATGCCTAAGGTTGAAGGCTCCGGCGACCCCACGGGCTCGCCTCACGCAAAACTAGGCATCGCATTGTCCGGAGGCGGGTCACGCGCCGCTGCGTTTCATCGCGGCACGATTCAAGGGCTAGAGGAAAACGACCTGCTTGATCAGATCAATGTCGTTTCCAGCGTATCCGGCGGTTCAGTCTTTGCCGCAGCCTGGATGGCGGCAGGTTGGAAGGGTCGCAGGCTAGCGCAATTCCTTGAGGATATAGGGCGTGAGCTGGCACAGGGATTCGTTGCTCGCTCATTCACATTCAATTCAATAAAGCTCGTCTTGCCGTCCTACACGCGAGCGAATCTCCTCGCCGAGACATTCGACCTCGCGCTTACGCATGGAATGAAGTTGAAGGACCTGCCTGAGCGCCCCTCTCTCTGCATAAATACGAGCGTGATGAACACCGGCCAGGTCGGTAAATTCAGCCGGTATGGATTTTCTTCTACCGGATTCCACGCGCCGGGCGAAGGGCAGGGCCAGTCCAACCCAACAATTCCATTAGCGGAGTATCCGGTCGCGCTTGCCGCGACTGCGTCAGCGGCTTTTCCGGTTGGTCTGCCACCGGTTTTTCTTCTTCGGGGGGCGCACGTTCCCGAAGGGTGGGGTGGACCAGCTCTCGCCGATCATCGGCGGTTTGCGCTCACAGACGGCGGGGTACTTGAAAATCTCGGCGTCCAGACACTTCTGAAGAGCAAGCGGTTTGGAACCTGGGACATTATTGTCAGCGACGCCGGCCGGAGAGAGGAGCCTTGGAAACCTGGCGGAATCGTGAACTCCCTGCGCGGGGCTTTTACCGGTGCAATCAGCCTTCCGATCCTCCAGCGCGTGTTGACGATGATGAACAGCAAAGAGAATCGTCACATGCGACTTACCGCCTATGGCGAAATCGAGCGTACATGGCTCATCGAAGCCGTGCGTGGCAGCGGCACACAGGTTGGATTAGACGACTATCTGGTTTCGCAACCTTCAGCAACCCGCCGCCGTGTCCTCTTTATTCGTCTAAACCAGACGCTGGACGAACTTCTGGCGGCGATTCCACGTTGGCGACTACGCGAACTCGCCGCGCGCGCAAACCAAACCTTGCCGGACCGATTGCCGCCAGTTCAAGAGTTGCTTCGCTCGTATGAAGTCAACCTGGCCCCTGCTCTAGAAATTCACGCTGCGATGGGAGGCGATGCCCGGATCGGGCAACTCAATCGCATCGGAACTCATTTTACAGCTCTACCGACGCGCGATATCGAGGCCCTCTATGCCCATGCGCGGTGGCAAGTTCATGCCACGAGGGCGCTGTACTGGGATAAGCGGTAAAGTATGTCCTTCCTACAGTTCAATCCATGGGCAAGATTCAGGAGCAAACGCTTGTCCACCCTTCGGAGCTCGAAGAGAATGATTCAGGTAGACATGTTTGAAGTACAACTGGGAGCATCACTCCTGTTGCAGTTCAAAGCGCGCGATGATGAGAGCGTCCGTGTGCTTGCCGACGCCGGTGAAGGACCTCCCGTCGCAGATGTGCATGCGAAACTTGCGGAGGCGCTAGATGTCTTCGGGCATGGTGAGCGTCGCATTGATCTTCTGATAGGCACGCACTATGACGCCGATCATCTCGACGGCCTTGTTCCAATCATCAATGACCGGACGATTTCGATCACGGAGGCTTGGCTGCCTCCGGTCGCAAACGACGTTGAACCCCATGCGTTCGATGAGTCACTCGCCGACCATCATCTTTTGGCGAATCAACTGTACTCTCGCATAGGGCGCCAAATGCTTAGGCGATACTTGGAAGCAAAACGTGAAATTTGCGCGCGACTGCGCCCTCGAAATGACGATGCCCCCGCATCACATTGGTCTTTGGAAGGTCTATTCCACGGAGAAGAGCTGAATGAGGCCCGGAGGAAGTTCGAAGAATATCGGGGCGAAGCCCTTCATGCGCTCGGGACATTGTCTGAGAATCGCGGTTACATCCACGCCGACGACAATCAGTTCGATCCGACTGACATTGACGAGTTGCTTGCGCTCCCATGGCGTAGTGCCATACATCGGTTCATGTATCGTGATTTGTTTCTCCAATACGATATTGAGTCGATAGGTGAGGATGCGACTGCATCTGTAACTCCAGGTTCGACCACTGCTTACAATCTTGCCGGAATCCGAAAATCCGCCGCGTGCGATGCCATCAACGCGATTTCACTGGCCAAAGTCGTCGAAGCCCTTCGTGCACGTCACATTCCAACGACTTGCCAAGTAATTCCCGACGGCAGCCCCAGGCGCTTCGTGTGGCGGTCGGAATCGAGGCGTTTTGAGGGGGGCGCCGCTCTGCCAGCGCAGGGACCAGAGATCCTACTGTTGGGTCCGTCCGAGAGCTTGGTCAAAAAGCATTGGAATAGGCTTCCCATCGGCACGTACGCCGCCTTCGCAAGGCTCGCCCTGATTCCCACCAAGAGCATCACGCCGAGCAATCAGTTGAGTTACGTCGCCCGCTTCGGGGCCGAAGAACAAGGCATTTTGGTGACAGGCGATGCGGGATGCGTAGATTTCAGGCCAAATCGAAACGAGCCATATTTTCGAAATCTACTGGGCGCGCTTCTACCTCTCCACGTAGTGCAGGTCGCCCATCACGCGGGCAATAACGCTCATTTCTATCGGGTCTTGCAAGCGGTTAAATACCCTGAGCGTGCTGAGCGCTCGTTCTTGCTTGTCTCGCATGCAACCGACGACATCGACCGGCCATCGCGGGAGTTCAGGCAGTTTGTGCAAGATTTCCGCCAGGAGCCCGACATCGCGAAAATTCTCTTTACGACAAAACCCACTCCAGACAAAATTCACGGCTATGAGTCGCTTGTCCACACAAACGTCGGGCCGGTTGCCAGAGAAGGTGATGTACGACTTGAGTTTCGAAATGGAACCTGGAACGTAGCAAAGCATGCGATTAAGGTGTAGCGGACTTCATCACTCGAACGCAGTCTTCCGTTCGAGTTCGCTCAGCGTTGCCAGATCCTTCGCCACGCTGACCATGATCGTGCTGCATGGCGGACTGCTTGTCCACACACGAAAACTCTGGAAGGTCGTGCTCGAATAGGCAGCTGCCAACGAAAGGACCATGAATCCGAAACCACCACTCCGCCACGGCGCCACCGGAATCGAGATCGGGAACTTCGTAATCGAATTCCGCGACGACAAGGTGGTGGTGCTCGCTAGGATCGAGGTGAGCACTACACGCTACATGCCGGGCATAAGTCTGGAATTCTCGACGTTCACCGAACCTGGCGAGAGCCGGATGGCACTGAACGGCACCGGACCGTGTTCGCGATGCGCCATGTGGACCTGCCCACTTTCCTGAATGAATTCGCATCGATGCCCACCGGAATTATCCGGCTCCTTCGCCGCCTCAGACCGGGATGGCTTTACCGGCACGGTATCGGCATCGTAAGGGGATTGGACCCCTTGAGCGATGGGGACATAGCGGCGGTCACGCGGCGCAGACCAGGCCGAAAACGCATCGTCGTCGATGCGGATAAGCTTCAGGCCAATATCCAGATTCCGGAGTACCTCGACGAGGTATGGGATTTTCCCGATGGGGCCTTCTCGCTTTTCGATGGTGGCCGGCGAATCGGAATTGGGATCAAGACCACCGATCGCGCGGGCACCGTCCGCCTGTTCTGGTTCAAGCCCCGTGATGTGACGAGGTTTTTCAGTTCCTTTGAGGAGCGCTTCTTGGCAACTGCCCAAAAATATGCGATCCCAAGAGAGAATTGTAAGGACTACGGCGTGTTGGAGCCGTAACCGAATGTAGGCGTGACACATGAACACTAGCGTCCGTATCGCAGGCAGAAAGACTACCGCGGACTGGCAGCAAAGCCGGCAAGCCCTTGCGCCCGGTGCGGACGCCAATCTCTGGCAGAAAGCCTTCAACACTTATTTCGTCGAGCGCCTTACCTCGCGCTACCTGAAGCCGATTGAGCTTCTCCAGACCGCACACACGTTTGACGGCGAGGGGTTCTCGATTCTTGCCATCCATTGCAGCCTCATCGAGTTTCTGGAATCGACGCTCCAGGGCTTGAGCTATCGCCGCGGTCCACCGGTCGCGGAAACTGGCACCAACTGGCCACAAAGAAAACCAGCACGGCAGGGTCTCTGAAGCGGTAAAAACATCCACAGCGTAACCGCATCACTGGTCCCTTTTCGCCCGCCAAAATGGCACGCTTTTTTGCCGCCACCGACATCTTGGGGGGCGGACGGGCCGTCCCGTGAAGTCGCCAGGGTCCGCGCCGCATTCGCTCACCAGTGATTCCCGCGACATCCCTCGTGAACGCGGTTGGCTCCGCAAATAACAGCCGGGTTTAAGACGGGCGGTCTCTCGGTCGTCTGGCTCGACGAACCCGGACCAGCGGTTTCGGCGCGATTGCAAATGGCGCCACTTCTGACCGAAAACCCATCGACTGCCAATGTTCACCGCCGAGACATCCGACGAATCGGAGCGTCTTGGCGTTCATCCCGCACGGAGCCGCAAGCGAGCTGGATTTTGAGTCCAAATTCGCCTATTTGCGACGGATTGTTCGAGGTTGCCTGAGTTCTGTAGACCTTTGATTAAGCGGCAGTTTAGGGGACCAGCGTCGTTTTCTGAGTTTGGCTGAATGTGGCCGTCTTCGGCGTAATTCGCACACTATACGCACACAACCCTCTTGCCTCCGCGTCGGAGGGACCGATTAAGATTGTCGCGCGCGCAACTTCCGCGAGTTCCCGCTCCTAGGTGGTCCTCACCCGAGGAAGTCGCTTGGGCAGCGGCCGCTGTCTTACAACAACTGAACACAGCAGCGCGGTTGCGTTATGCCGTGCGTCTGCCGATTCATTCGGGCGCCGCCATACTGGTCAACCGTGAGGGCTTCTGGGATCAGGATGATGTCGACCGCGCCGTCGCGGAAGGCTAAAGAATGCCAGCCGATAGTCTCTAATGCCCGACGGAGCCGCAATCTGCTTCAAGTAATCGAGAAACTTGGTCGGGGCGAGTGGATTCGAACCACCGACCTCCTGGTCCCGAACCGGACCGCCCAGTCTAACTCCTTGATTACAGAGGAACTATTGTCGTATTAGAATTCAATCCGAGAGAAAGAGAATCCCGCCCAGCGGATGCCAGGTGAGCGACCGCGCGCTGAAATCGGGCGGCATCTCAAGGACTTTTGCTGGCTGCTCCCGGTTAATACTCCAGAAAAGGATATCTTGCGTTCCTTTCGGATTCGACACCAAGAGCGCTACCAGAGGACCCGTCGGCGAGACATCGAAGTCGATTGCGCGAGCACCGTCCCCGAGCCGAATCTGCGCCGGTTGGGCAGGAGAGGGAGTGATTTGGGGTTCCGGAGTATCAAATACCGAGCCAAGCCCCAGCGTCGGCACTACCGCAATTAGAAGGAAAGGAAAGGAAGCCGCATCACCACCCTATTCTCGCTCGATTATCACCAAAGAAAGTACCGCCACCCTGTTGCCGAAGGATCTATTTGTGGATTGCCATCAGCTAACGACAGCCAGGCCAGCAGCTTGCGGCTCGGCGTCACCGAGCAACCGCAAACTTCAAACCAAATGGAGGCAAGACATGAACATCGAATCCGCCAGCGAGAAAACACTCCAGCAACGCTCAAGTGGCGAAGCAGGATATCGTCGTGAAGGCTCACCACCCCTACAGACGCGTGACAAGCCGGGCGCAAGGAGTTCTTCCGCACACTGGAATGCCATTTTGCTGGTATTCCTTCTGGCCATCGCAGGTTGGGGCGCCGACTATGTGACGGTTGTGGATGTGTCGGGGAGCATGTCGACCTCTGTCGGGCGCCACGATAAGCGGGTACGCATCAACGTGGTCCAGGAGGGCCTACGTCAGTACCTGCCCGCCTTGCCGTCGGGGTCACGAATCGACTTGATCGCCTTCAACAGTGGCATCGTTTCGGAAAAGGAGATTATCCTGAGAGGCGAGACGGAGCGGGGCCAGGTGCTGGCCTGGATTGACGGCCTCCAGGAGCAGACCCGCCAGAACAAGCAAACGTACCTCTGGACTACTCTTCGTCATGCCTTCACAATTGCATCTCGATACTCACTGGAAAACCCGAATGAACCAGTAACTGTGCGGGTGTTGACTGACGGAGAGGACAATGAGGGAGTCACGACACTCGATGAAGTGCTAGAACAATTCCTTCCCCTGCTCGATGGGAATAGGATCCGGGGTGACCTGGTTCTCCTAGGCGATCTGGAGTTCAAAACCAAGCTGCCACTGCCGGAAGGCGCATTCGAGACCGCCACAAACTCCGATTGGGACGTCCTTTTCCCACCGATCGTCCTCTGGGTGCCGACCGAACCGAGAATCGGCGACGAGGTTCGTCTGTTCGAGAACAACACCAAATCCATCTACAAGGACTATGAGTGGGATGTGGACGGGACGACTGTAGGAAGGGAGAAGGTTCTCACTTGGCGGTTCACCGAGCCACGCAGTTACGCAGTAAAGCTCAAAGTAACGGGATTGCGAGGGGCCAAGACTTCTGCAACCGTCGTGGTGAAAGCGAAAGGTCGAGACAAGACCGCGATCAGCCGGCCGGTTTGGGCTCAAGCGTCAGCTGTTGCGATTCCTTGTCTAATACTGATGGGCGTCGCAGCCTATCTGATTCACCAGCGACGCCGCAAGGCACTGCGATTGCCAGTCCACTACTGGGCGGAACGGTCTCTGGTCTGTCAGACCGTTGTACTGACGGAAGCGGACCAAGTCGTCGGATTGAAGCCCGCGGCGCCAATCCTCGTCAGGAGAGATGGCAAGTCACAGAACCTGGTTGTGCAACCGCTCGAAGGCACGACCCTGTTTGACACGAATGGCGAGGAAACGCCATCGCGGAGTGTTGGCGAGGGAGTGCGCCTCACTGTAAAACCACCCAACGGCCCGGCGCTGGCAATCGCGATCTCGATTCGGCAGAAACCTCAACGTCCAACACCGGTGGCGTTCGAGTCGGAGCCACGATCGGGAAACGACGTTTGTGGATTGCTTACTCCTACTGGCGAGACGTCGGTCCCCGTTGCCCCTGACGAGTTCGACTGGGGCTGGGACACGACGGCAGGAACAAAGATCGGCTAAACCAACTAACGAGAAACCAACAAGAAAGGACAGAAACAACATGAGAAAGACGGAATACGCAATCCAAGCAGTCCCACGTCAACGCGGGTTGGTGATCGGCATCGGCGGCAGCGGAGCGGAGACGCTGGCCGGCAACCGGCGGCACATGATCGAGGCATACGGGAGCATGGAGAATGTGCCCATGATCCGCTACCTGTACGTCGACACCGACCCCACGTGGTGGCAGGAGCAGCTCTCGACGGTCGAGAAACACATCCAATTGTCCACGGAGGAGTTCGTTGACATTCAGATTCCCGGCACCGAGGAACTCTATCGGGGCATCAAGCGGGGCGGCTTCCCGCAATACGGATGGTTCGACCTCCAGAAACTGGAGAACCTCAAGACCGTGACAGACGGTGCTGGAACTGTCCGGCCGATGGCCAGGCTCGCGTTCTGGTTCCACTACGCAAAGATCCGTGATGCGATCAAGGATCAGCTCAATAAGCTGCGTAACGACTCGGTGGCCACATTCATGGGGACACGCCACGGGATTCAACTGGCTGAAGGCATCAATGTCTACATCGTCGCGGGGCTGGCCGGCGGGACCGGCTCCGGCCTGTGGCTGGAAATGGCGTACCTCGTCCGGAAAGTCCTCGACGACATGGGAATCACGGGCGCCAACCAAATCGTAGGGTACGGGGTTCTGCCACAGGCGTTCAAGGACTTGTCCGGGACGAATTCGCTGGCCAACGGGTATGCTGCCTTGAAGGAACTGAATTACCACAGCTACCTCTACGCTGACACCAATCAACTGGCGTCGGTGTACGGCGAACCGGCTTGGGAAGCGGACTATATGCGCGATGACGTCAATCGCGTCAGCTTCAAGCGGCAGCCTCCGTTTGATTTCTGCTACCTGCTGGACGCTCGCAACGAACACGTGGACCTACATCGCCGCGACATCTACCACATGATTGACTGTGCGATCTTCCACGAGTTCAGTGGCAGCTTTGCGCCGTTCAAACGGTCACTGCGCGCCAACATCAGACAGCGGTTGACCCAAAATGATCGGGCTGATTGCCCGATGAATTTCATGAGCTTCGGGCAGTCGTCCGCGCTGGTGCCGATGCCCGAAATCAAACAGGTGCTGGCCCACCAGTTGGCGCTCCAGGCCGTGCAGTTGTGGATCGACAAGAAAGCCGAGCCGGTAAAGGCCCTCGTCACTGGCGATAGCGGGGGCGAGGAGGATCTGGCACAGTCCGTGGTCGGCTCGATCCGGGAGAAAGCGCAGGAGCCGTCACTGATCGGGAACGTCCGTGGCTGGCTGGTGAGGGACTTCATGAAAGCGAACGGGCTGAACCAGGCCGGAGTCTTCGCGTCCGTCGTTCAGGAGCATCATGGGCGCCTGACGGATATCCCCTACGCGCTCGCCGAGGCGGTCAAACAGGAGTGGATCTCGGAGAATTGGCCCTTTGACATGTTCATCGGCCGAGTCAAGAACGCGTCCGAGCAATGGCGCGTTGACTTCACCGACGAAGACTCCGATCGCATGCGCTGGGGTGAGCGGATCCGCAAACTGGAAGCAAATAAGGCAGCCGCCCTGAAGACGTAC
>Ga0182027_10008202_pt1 | contig 15249 bp, 9 predicted proteins | sample 712E1DmetaG_FD_121300 | JGI IMG/M metagenome (GOLD analysis project Ga0182027, IMG submission 121300) | Permafrost microbial communities from Stordalen Mire, Sweden - 712E1D metaG (Illumina Assembly) | ecosystem: Environmental > Terrestrial > Soil > Wetlands > Permafrost | place: Sweden... | reverse complement strand
TCACATTGACGCCTCTGTTTCTTATGAGTTCTCTTACCTGCATTATTTTTCTTTCTGAGCCTTTCATAAAGGCCTGCCCTGAAAAACCCGGCTCAACCGACATAATCAAAATATAATCTAACCCTTTAGCAGCATCCTCAATGCTGCATACTGGAGTCCTGGGCTTGAGCGCTATTCCAGCCTTAAGTTTCAATGCTTTGATTGCTTTTAAAGTATTTCTAAAATTGCAACAGGATTCTTCATGTATGATGATCCCGTCAACGCCTGCCCTTTTAAAACTCTCTACGTAGCGTTCCGGCCTATCTATCATTAAATGAGCCTGAAAAAAAGACCGGATATTTTCCTTATAGATCTTATTAATGCCGGGCCAAAGGTAATATTGGGAACAAAATTACCGTCCATTATATCCAGATGAAGCTTAGAGCATCCGGCAGCTTCAATTTTTCTTATTTGCTTTCTTAAGTCGGAAAAATCCGCCGCAAGCAAAGAAGGCAAAATTTCTATTTTTTTATTTATGAGCTTCATCTTTCCGAATCTCCCGCTCCGCCTGATCCCAGTCCTGAACCGCGTGACCTTCGTGCCGACCTTGCTTTTCATATAGCTCATAAGCACGTTTGGCAATCTGTGGCTTTAAATCGGATGACACCTTTATTTTGACTGGATCGAAAATCCGATATGCGAGCAATTTCACGCGGTCGTTAACGAGGAACCATGCCAAGGAGTAACCCCAAACCATGAGTGCCCAACCCCAGCCGATGGACGGCATAAACAATCCATAAACAGCGATTAGGGTAGCCACCACTTGCGTGCCGAATACCATCACCAACAGAATCCGCGCTGGACGAATGGACCAGAACGGACCGCGCGTGCGTGTAATGAAAATTTTGAAATGTCCCGCCACAGACAGCTTCAAATACATCAGCGTTTGGATTAGCGCGCGATCAAGGTGAAAAACTCGTTCACCGATATAAAACAGGCCAAAAGAGTCCATAACCCCGATGACGCTCACCACCGTTGCGACCCCCAGCACCAGACGCATGTTCCAAGCCTCGGGCTTGTTCGAATAGTGAACATTGTCATACGCAATAGACAGGATGGCGCCATCATTGAGCAACGCCAGCATCACGATCATGACGGCAGTCACCGGATAAAAGTTAAATACTAGGATCGACAACGTCATGAGCAACAGCACACCAAGCGTTTCAGCAATGCGGTAGATCGCGTAGCTGTTCATCCGTTGGAAAATTCTCCGGCTCTCCTTGATTGCGTCAATAATCACCGACAGACCAGGCGCCAAAAGAACGATGGAGGCAGCCGCACGCGCCGCGTCCGTCGCACCCGAAACGGCGATGCCGCAATCGGCTTTCTTCAACGCGGGAGCGTCATTCACCCCATCGCCCGTCATTCCGACGATATGGCCGCTTTTTTGAAGGACATCCACAATGTGGAACTTGTGTTCGGGAAACACCTGGGCGAAACCATCGGCCTTCTCAATAGACTCGGCCACCGCCGCGGTCTCATTCTTCTTTGAATCGCCCAGGCCGCCGGCATCAAGAATATTCGTGCCCATGTTTAACTTTTTGGCGGTTTCCTTCGCGATAGCCAACGCATCGCCCGTAACCATTTTGACTTTTACTCCCATCGCAAGAGCGGTCGCGATGGTTTCCTTGGCATCTTCCCGGGGCGGATCAAACAAGGGCAACACGCCAAGAAACTGCCATGGGCCGTCCCCATCGGCCCGCGCCACGCCCAACGAACGAAAGCCGCGCACCGCGAATTCGCTTACCGCCTTCTCGACGGCGAGCTTCACCTGCCCGGCATTTGCCGACAATTCCAAAATCACCTGCGGCGCGCCCTTAGTCGCCTTGAACATCTTTCCATCTTTGTCTTTGACAGTGGCTTCGGTGCGCTTATGCACCGGGTCGAACGGCTGGAAATGGATCACCTCATACCCCTTTAACGAATCCTTGTCTTTCAGTCCGGCCAGGACGGCCAAATCAATGGTGTCGTTATTTTCCGCACGTGATGCCAGCGCGCCACTGAGAATCACTTGATCGGCGGGGATATTGTTCACGCTGAACGGATCGCCTAGCGTCAGCTTGTTTTGGGTCAGGGTGCCGGTCTTGTCCGCGCACAGAAGATCCACGCCCGCCAATTCCTCGATAGCCACCAGCTTGCTCACAATCGCTTTTTTCTTGGCGAGCAGGCGCGCACCAACCGCCATGGTCACCGACAACACGGTCGGCATCGCCACGGGAATTGCGGCGACAGTCAACACCAGGGCGAACTGCAGCGTGGTAAGGATCGGGTCGCCGCGGAAGATCGCAACGGTAATGATCACCGCCACCAAAGCCACTGCCAAAATGATCAGGTAATTACCTATTTTCAAAACTGCTTTTTGAAAATGGCTGACGGTGTGCGCCTCCTGCACCAGTTGCGCCGTCTTGCCGAAGTAGGTGTGCGCACCCGTGGCATAAACCAGTGCGCCGATTTCGCCCTGACGGATGATTGAACCCGAAAACACAGCTTCGCCTGGTTTACGCTCGGCGGGCAACGACTCTCCCGTTAGTGCAGACTGATCCACTTCCACCGGGTCACCGTCCAAAAGGCGCGCATCTGCCGGCACAATGTCGCCGAGACGCATCCGAATGACGTCGCCCGGCACCAACTCGCGTGCCGCCGGATTGATCCACTTTCCATCACGTTTCACCCGGGCCTTGACCGCCAGCTTAGACTTCAAAGCAGCAATGGCGTTGCCCGCTTCGCGTTCTTCCCAGAATCCGACCACGGAGTTGGCAACCAGTAAAAGAAGAATGATGAAAAAATCTGGCCAGTGCCGGACAACGCCTGACAGAATCACCGCAATCTCGATCATCCACGGAATAGGACCCCAAAAATAGGAGAGAAATTTCAGAAACAGATTAGTCTTCTTTTCTTCAATCTCATTAGGCCCATATTGAGTCAGCCGTTTCTCGGCCTCGGCTTGACTAAGACCGTCCGGAGATGACCCCAATTTTTTCTCTACCTCTGGCAAAGTCAGCGTCTTCAAATCATCCGCCGCATTAGGCTTCGCTCTCGGCTTCGATTCGGATTTATTTTTTTTTGCGCCTTCGTTTTCCTTCATAAGGGATCTCTCTCGTATTTTCTTTGAATCTCTTATAGCGCCGGATCAGGACGTTGGTCGAGCTATCGTGTTTGAGTTTGCATTTAGCTCCGGTCTCAAGTTCGGGGATGATGCGCGCGGCAAGCGCCTTTCCCAGTTCGACCCCCCACTGATCAAACGAATCAATCTGCCAAATGGCCCCTTGAGTGAAGACGCTGTGTTCGTACAGCGCAATGAGCTTTCCCAATGCCTCCGGAGTCAGCCGTTCCAGGAGGATCATGCTGGACGGACGGTTGCCTTCGAAGGTTTTGTGCGGCACCAGCCATTTGGGTGTGTTCTCGGCTCGGACCTCCTGCGATGTTTTGCCAAAGGCCAGCGCCTCTGCCTGGGCAAAAACATTCGCCAAAAGCAAATCGTGGTGACGCCCAAGAGGATTAAGCGGTTGAATAAACGCAATAAAATCACAAGGGATGAGTTTAGTCCCTTGATGAATTAATTGGTAGAAGGAATGCTGACCATTGGTGCCCGGCTCCCCCCAATAGATCGAACTGGTTTGGTAAGTAGTCTCAGTCCCATCAAGCGTGACGTGTTTACCATTGCTCTCCATCGTCAACTGCTGGAGGTAAGCCGGAAAACGCTTCAGGTACTGTTCATACGGAAGAACCGCAATGGTTTGTGTATCAAAAAAATTGTTATACCAAATACCCAGCAGTCCCATGAGTACCGGCAAGTTGCGCTTGAACGGGGCCGTTTGAAAATGCTCGTCCATCTGGTGGAAACCGTCGAGCATGGCGCGGAAATTATCGGGACCAATGGCGATCATCGTCGAGAGGCCAATCGCCGAGTCCATGGAGTACCGCCCGCCGACCCAATCCCAAAACTCGAACATATTTTTTGTGTCGATGCCGAACTTAGCAACTTCCCCAGCGTTGGTCGAGACCGCAACGAAATGCCTGGCAACGGCAGCGGGATCTTTCAAAGTCTTGAGCGCCCAGTCACGGGCCGTGTGCGCATTGGTCATCGTTTCCAATGTCGTAAATGTTTTCGACGAGACAATGAACAATGTCTGCTCAGCATCGAGATCGCGGATGGCCTCGGCGAAGTCAGTACCGTCGATGTTTGAGACGAAACGGAAGGTCAGGTTGCGCTGGCTGTAATGCCGCAACGCCTCATACGCCATCACCGGCCCCAGGTCAGACCCACCAATGCCGATATTGATGATATTTCGGATCGCCTTGCCCGTGTGTCCCTTCCACTCCCCTTTGCGAACCTTAGTGGAAAAATCTGCCATCTTTTCGAGCACAGCGTGGACTTGGGGAACGACGTTTTCGCCGTCCACGACGATGGATCGCCCTTTAGAAGCACGCAAGGCCACATGCAGGACGGCCCGTTTCTCCGTGACGTTGATTTTCTCACCCCGGAACATGGCATCGATGCGAGTCCGCAAACCAGACTCCTCCGCCAATTGCAAAAGGAGCTTGAGCGTCTCGTCGGTGATGCGGTGCTTCGAGTAGTCAAAGTAGATGCCGACGGCCTCAGCGGTCATGCGCTCTCCGCGTTTTGGGTCGTTCGCAAAGAACTCCCGAAGATCTATTTCACTGACATTCGGATAATGAGTTTCGAGGGCCTGCCATGCTGCGAGTTTTTTGAGTGGCGGAATACTATGTGTTTTCATAACGTTGCCCTTTCCATCGTGGCTTTGTATTCGCCGCGGCGCGCAGCCCAATTACAGCTGGCTCGATGAGATAAAGCTTGCTGCGCTGCCAAGACATTCGACTCTTTCCCTTGCCAAATTTCAAGAGCTGGTTGCTGGATTGCGCGGGCAAACGAAAATGCCAACGCCCAGGGCAGTCGCGACTTGAATCTGACATTCATGGCGTTCAAACGGGACGAGGCCAGTTCACCAGATTGGCCGCCCGACAAGAACGCAATTCCCGGGACAGCAGCGGGAACAACTCGCAAGAGACACTTCACCGTGGCATCGGCCACCGCATCCACCGCTTCTTGCTTGGGACAGATCAATCCCGGAAGCACCATGTTGGGCTTTAGGATCATGCCTTCTAGTATCACCCGTTGTGTGTAAAGCTCATCGAAAACTGTTCGCAGCACTTTCTCCGTTACCTCACTGCACCGTTTGAGGGTATGCGCGCCGTCCATGAGAACTTCCGGCTCGACAACCGGAACCAGTCCGGCTTCCTGACACAATGCGGCATAACGAGCCAGCGCCTGCGCGTTGGCCTCGATGCAACCCCAGCTGGGAATCCCATCGCCGATGGAAATCACTGCCCGCCACTTGGCAAAACGAGCGCCCATTTGAAAATATTCCTTAAGACGGTCGCGCAATCCGTCCAGACCTTCGGTGATTTTCTCACCTGGATGACCTGCCATGTTCTTTGCGCCGAGGTCAACTTTGATGCCTGGAATGATTCCAGCATCGGTGATAACTTTCATAAAGGGGGTGCCATCTTTTTTGGACTGACGGATGGTCTCATCGTAAAGAATGACACCGCTGATGAACTCACCCAACCCGGGCGTAGTCACAATCAACTCCCGATAGGCGCGCCGGGCCTCCTCCGCCTGGGGAATCCCCAGCTTGGCAAATCGTTTGTTGCAGGTTGGATTACTTTCATCCATCGCCAGCAGGCCTTTGCCGTCGACAACCAGCACCCTCGCGGTGTCTATAACCCCTTGCTCATTCATTTGGGAACACTCCACTTCCAGTTCCTGATTTCCGGCATATCCAGGCCGTGCTTGTCGATATATTGCCTATGCTCGACGAGCTTATCCTCCAACAACTTTTTCAGCTTGGCGCCGCTGGCACCCAACTGCGGCAGCCATTTTATCGCATCGAGTACCAGGTGGAATCTGTCGAGACCATTTAAAACCGTCATGTCGAAGTACGTGGTGATGGTGCCCTCTTCTTTGTAGCCGTGGACATGCATGTTTCCATGGTTGGCACGGCGGTATGTCAGCCGATGAACCAGCGAAGGATATCCATGGAACGCAAAGATGACAGGCTTATCTAAAGTGAACAAGGCGTCAAACTCTTGCTTGGTCAAACCGTGCGGGTGTTGTGTATTCGATTCCAGTTTCATCAGATCGACAACATTGATCACACGGATCTTCAGATCAGGCAAATGTTGACGCAGGATGGAAACAGCTGCCATGCACTCCAGCGTTGGTACGTCGCCGCAGCAAGCCATCACCACATCCGGTTCGGCGCCCTTGTCATTACTTGCCCATTGCCATACGCCGATCCCTTTAGTGCAATGTTCGACCGCCTCATCCATGGTCAACCATTGAGGCGCCTGGTATTTGCCCGCGATCACGACATTAACGTAATGCCGGCTTTTTAAACAATGATCCCCCACCGACAGCAAGCAGTTGGCATCCGGCGGAAGGTACACGCGAACGATCGAGGCCTTCTTGTTCACCACATGGTCGATGAAACCGGGATCTTGATGAGTAAAACCGTTATGCGCTTGTTGCCAAACGTGAGAAGCAAGCAGGTAATTTAGCGAGGCGATTTTTTTCCGCCACGGCAATTCTGCGGTGACTTTCAGCCACTTGGCGTGCTGGTTAAACATCGAATCGATGATGTGAATGAACGCCTCATAGCAGTTGAACAACCCGTGTCGACCCGTAAGCAGATATCCTTCCAGCCAACCTTCACACTGATGCTCGCTCAACATCTCTATGACCCGACCGTCGGATGCGAGAAATTCATCGTTATCTTGCGTTCGGGCTTTCCACTGCCGGTTGGTGACTTCAAAAACGCAATTCAACCGGTTGGAAAGCGTCTCATCGGGACCGAAGATCCGGAAATTTCGTTGTTCCTTATTAAGTTTGATCACATCACGCAGGAACTCTCCGAGCATATGCGCGTCGGAAGCCTCAACGGATCCGGGAGATGGCACCTTCACTGCGTATTTTCGAAAGTCCGGCATAACGAGATCGTGCAGTACTAGCCCGCCGTTCGTGTGAGGATTGGCGCCCATTCTTCTCTCACCTTTAGGTGCCAGCTCTGCCAATTCCGGCATGAGGCGTCCCTCTTTATCAAAGAGCTCCTCCGCTTTATAGCTTTTCATCCAGTCCTCAAGGAGCTTGAGATGACCGGGGTGCTCAGAATCTACCAGTAGTGGAATTTGGTGGGCTCGAAAGGTACCCTCGATTTGTAGCCCATCGACGACTCTCGGTCCCGTCCAGCCCTTGAGTGACTTAAGAACGATCATCGGCCAGCGCGGACGAGCAGCATTGTTTTTGTTCCGCGCATTGCTTTGTATTTTCCGGATTTCCGTAATGACCTCTTCCAAAACTGCGGCCATGCGTTGATGCATCTTTTCCGGATCATCCCCTTCCACAAAATAAGGCGTCCAACCGCAGCCTCGCAAGAATTGTTCCAATTCTTCAGGCTCAATGCGGGCTAACACGGTTGGGTTGGCTATTTTATAGCCGTTGAGATGCAAAATTGGCAATACGGCTCCATCGGTGATCGGATTGAGGAATTTGTTGGAGTGCCAGGCGGTCGCCAAGGGGCCGGTTTCCGCTTCGCCGTCGCCCACGACGCAAGCAACGATGAGATCGGGATTGTCGAACGCTGCCCCAAAAGCATGACTTAACGAATACCCTAACTCGCCTCCTTCATGAATCGACCCCGGCGTCGTCGGTGCGACATGGCTGGAAATCCCGCCGGGAAACGAGAATTGTTTGAACAGTTTTTTCAGTCCGGCTTCGTCCCGGGTGATGTCAGGATAAACTTCACTCCATGTACCTTCGAGGTAAACATTGCCCACGATCGCAGGACCGCCGTGACCGGGACCGGCGATGTAGAACATATTCAGGTCATACTTCTTGATGACCCTGTTCAGATGTACATAGATAAAGTTCTGTCCCGGAGTGGTTCCCCAATGCCCGAGCAGCATCGACTTCACGTGCTCCAGCTTCAGCGGCTCTCGAAGCAAAGGATTATTACAGAGATAAAGCTGTCCGACCGACAGATAGTTGGCAGCACGCCAATACGCATTTATTTTTCGCAACAGATCGGGCGCTAACGGCTTGTCTGTGTTATTCATCTCTTCCGTTACCACGGAGATATTCCCCTTAACCCCATTTTTTATTGTCATAACAATGCTCCTTTCAGACGTCTTTTTTATTCAATCAAATCAAAGCTTATCTTCCGCAACCACAGGTTTGCTCAATCCTTTGTCAGTAGATAATTTAATTAACATAAGTTTTTAGATCGCCCTCGACAGCAATACTCCAAAGACCATACCGACAATGGTGCTTACCCACGGATTCGACGTCAACGGACAGGTTCCTGAGGAGCATCCGATGAAGTGATACACTCCGTAACCGAGAACACCTCCGCCGACGATACCGATGATCAATCGAACAATCATGATGATGACTCCTTTCTAATCTAGTTTTGACAGCCAAGACCGAGAACGCGGCAAACCGTCTTGGCTATCATGAGTTCTTCGTCCGTATGAATGACACGAACCGCGATTCGGCTGGCGTTCGTGGAAATCACGGCCTCATTCGCCATATTTCGCTTTTCCTCGAGCTCGATTCCAAGAAATCCCAGCCCATCACAAATCCGTGCGCGAACCGTGGGCGCGTTCTCCCCGATACCTCCTGCGAAAACGAGCGTGTCCAATCCTCCGAGCGCCGCAGCGAAAGAACCAATCCATTTCTTGACCTGGTAGCAAAATAGCGCGACCGCTTCAGCCGCCCGAACGTCCTGAGTTTCATGATTGAGCAAGTCCTGCATGTCGGAACTGGTCTCCGACACGCCCAGCAGTCCGGATTTGAAATTAACCATCTCGCTGAATTGCTTCGCGTTCATTTTTTCAGTACGCGACAGATACCAAAGAAGTCCGGGATCGAGATCTCCTGAACGGGTGCTCATCGGCACCCCGGCTGTCGGGGTAAAACTCATGCTTGTGTCCATGGATTTTCCATCACGCACCGCCGCCAGGCTTGCGCCATTACCGAGGTGAGCAAGTATGACCCGACCTTTTGCCGCTTCCGTTCCGGCCACGCGAGCCAATTCTTCCATTAAAAACGCATACGACAACCCGTGAAAACCGTACCGCCGCACTCCCTGCGCTTCGTAGCGGCGCGGAATCGGCAAGAGCTGCGCCACGCGCGGCAGGTCATGATGAAATGCCGTGTCGAAACATGCTACTTGGGGCAGATCAGGAAATCGACGATGAAATTCCTCGGTCAGCAGGATTTCCTCCGGCAGATGCTCTGGATCGAATGGACTGAGTTGGTGCAGCTCCCCCACCATTTCCGTAGTGAGTCGCTCGGGCTTGCTATACTTCGGGCCGCCATGAACCACGCGATGCCCTACCGCAGTCAATGCATCACCCCCGAGGCGTTCCTTGAGCCAGTCCATCAAAGCGCCCACCGCCACCGTGTGATCCGACGCCTTCACTGGCCTCGAAAAGTTGTCCGCAGAGTTCGATCCCTTCACCCGCAAGGTGGACTCCGGCAGTCCAATCCGTTCAATCCCGCCTTCCAGGATCCGTCGTAGCGGTTCACCGACCTCGAACAGAGCAAACTTGATGCTCGACGAACCCCCATTGATCGTCAACACGCTTGCGTGAGCCGGTTTTATGGATGATTGATTTGTCATTCTGCGACCTCCAATCCAAACGATGCCAGCTTCGCGCGTGTGGACTTGTAATCCGTATGAAGAATGCTTCGAATCCCCATGCTTTCCGCGACTTGGACGAACATCTCGGTATTTTCGATATAAATGACCTGATTGGCCGGAACCTGCGCGGTTTCGAGCGCCACACGAAAGATGTCCGTATCAGGCTTTCGCAACTGGACGAAGCAGGAGGAAATGAAAGAATCCACAAACTCGGTCAGCTTGAACTTTCGGATCCGATAATCATTCAGCTCTGGCCCTTCGTTGCTGACTACGATGATTTTCAATCCATACTTTTCCTTAAGCTTTCGGATCAGCGCGATCATCTCGGGGTAAGACTTCGATTGGGCGAACATGAATTTCCGAAACTGAGCCGAAGTAAATGGCCTCTTCTCGTAGAACACCACCAGTTTCAAGTATTCCGCAAGGGTAAGCTTACCCAACTCGTAAGTGTCTAAGGCCTCGCCGTGCCGTTTGTTCAGCTCTTTCCAATTCAGGCCGAACTTCTTGGCCGCCAATTTACCGGCCTCGTGACTCCATCCGTCGGTAAGCAAAACACCGCCGATATCCACAAACAAACAGGTAATCGCAGTCGCTTTCTTCATTGTCTTTCCTCCATCGATCAAATCATCGCTGCCACAAAATTCGTGCGTTCTCCAGCGGAACTGCAACGCCATCGCAACGCGGTATCACTCGTGCTGTGTAATCCGCGGGTGAACGGTCCGCTGACACAGCCGCGCTATAAACAGTGACATCCGACGCACCGGCCTGTTTGCGAACGAGCTTCATCTCCTGGCGTACCGGACTGCCGCCCTTGACACCGTCGGCGTAAAGCTCCACTCGAACCGCATTCGGGTCGAGGTTGTTGAGATAGACCTGCACTTCATAGAGATGCTGCTTGCCTACTGTTTTTACCTTCACTTCGCCGAAGTGCAGCACGCCCCATTTCTGTTCCAAGCTGTTCTGCCAATCGGCCATTCGCTTGCCCGCTGCGCCTTTATCGGCAGCACGCTCACGGTAGGCGGCTGCAGCCGGAAGGTAATGTTTTTCGGTGTATTCGCGCACCGAGCGGTTGGCAGAGAATCTGGGTGTCAGCTGCGCCATACTTTCCCGCATCCGTTTAACCCATGCGGCAGGAATGCCGTTCTTGTCCCGAGTATAAAACTCCGGGATCACCTCTCGTTCGAGCCGTTCATAAAGAGTCACGGCTTCGGCGGCGTCCCACGAGGGATCATCGCCATGCTCCTTACCGTCACCAAGCGCCCATCCCACTTCGGGTTTATACGCTTCCACCCACCAACCGTCCAACTCCGATAAATTAATACCGCCATTGACTAACACCTTCATACCACTCGTTCCGCAAGCCTCCCAGGGTCGACGCGGCGTATTGATCCAGACGTCTACCCCCTGAACCAAGTGCTCGGTCAATAACATGTCATAGTCGCTGAGGAAGATCACATGAGGACGGGCCTCGGACCGCCGAATGAAATGGGTCCATTCCTGAATCAGAGCCTGCCCAGCACGGTCCGCCGGATGGGCCTTGCCGGCAATAATGATCTGAACCGGGCGCTGAGAATTCGTTAACAGACGAAGCAGTCTCTCCGCATCGTGCAGCAGCAGGGTCGGCCTTTTGTAAGTCGCAAAACGCCGCGCAAAACCCAGCGTTAAAGCGTTGGGATCAAGCAGATGCTTCGCGCCTTCAACCGCTTCGGGTGACGCGCCTGAGGCTGCCAGTTGCCGGGACAATCGTCCGCGAGTGTATTCAATGAGAGCCTTTCTGGAGGACGTGCGCAATTGCCAAAGCTTGGCGTCGGGAACGCGTCGAATATTCTGCTCTAAGGTTTCAACCGTTCCCAGCCAGCGGCCTTTCCCACAGGCTTCGGTCCACAGGTCGTCAGATTCTTTCGAGTCCCAGCTCGGCATGTGGACTCCGTTCGTAACGTGCCCAATGGGAACTTCGTTCGTGGGCCAGTGCGGAAAGAGCGGCTCAAAGATGTGCCGGCTCACTTTCCCGTGCAAAAGGCTCACGCCATTCACCGCCCCGCTCCCGCGGACTGCCAGATACGCCATGTTGAAATTTTCCGACGAGTCGTCCGGATTCTTGCGACCCAGCGCCAGCAGATCGCGGAGTGATAGGCCGAGTTTCTGCTTAGCATAACCACCGAGATATTCTTCGATGAGAGCCGGAGGGAAACAGTCAAATCCGGCGGCTACTGCCGTGTGGGTGGTGAAAAGATTTCCCGCCCGCGTGACAGCCAGCGCGGTTTTAAAAGGCCGCCCGTTTTCTTCCATGAAACTTCGGGCGCGCTCCAACACGGCAAAAGCCGCGTGTCCTTCATTAAGATGACATACTTCGGGTTTAATACCGAGCTCGGCGAGCAACCGCCATCCTCCTATCCCAAGAAGCAGTTCCTGTTGGAGACGCAGCTCAGACCCCCCACCATAGAGCTCGCTCGTGATCCCCCGGTGTGCGGGTAGGTTCGCTTCATCATTGCTATCCAATAGATAAAGTTTCACTCTGCCGACTTGAACCTGCCAGACGCGCAGCCAAACCGAGTAACCGGGTAATGCGATCTCCAACCGCAGCCACTCGCCATTCGACTGGCGCATAGGCGTTATCGGTAATTTTCCGGGGTCGTTATACGGAAAGAGAGCCTGTTGCGCCCCGTCCTTGTCGATCACCTGGCGAAAATAGCCCTGCTGGTACAGCAGTCCCACGCCGACCACCGGCACGCCAAGATCGCTATCGGCTTTGAGCTGATCGCCGGCGACATTGCCAAGCCCTCCCGAGTAAATGGGCAAAGCTTCGCTTAGCATAAATTCCATACAGAAATAAGCAGCGCAGGTCAGTGAACCTTGCGCATGATTCTGTTGAAACCACGCGGGCGCTTCAAACACGTGCCGTCGGGTCTCGACCAGGCCATCAACACTCTTTCGAAAAACGGGATCGGCCAGCATGCGTTTAACCTGGTCGCCCGAGGCCGTCTGCAGAACAGTCCATGGATTATGCGTGATTTCCCAAAGCTCGGGATTAAGCTGACGCCAGACATTGTCGGTAGCGTGATTCCACGACCAGCGCATATTCAGCGCCAGTTCCTTCAAGGAATCGAATCCTTCGACATCTTTGGGTAAAAGACTTTTGATCGGCTTACTGACAAGCGTTTGTTTGCTCATGTTTGCTCCTTTAGTGAAACCGTTCTCCTTAACCCACTTTCTTAAAGTCGATATAGCCGCGCTCCACATCCGTATGAATCAGTTTCACGCGGAGCCTTTGGCCAACATCCATACCTTCAAAACCACTTCCCAGTTTCCCTTCAATCGGCGGATGCAGAAGACGAACCCACGTCCCTTTATCAGATGCGCCGGTAACGATAGCATCGAACTGCTCCCCGATCCTCGATTCAAGCAATATTGCGGCCGCAGATTTCCTAACCTGCCTTTCAACTTTTTTCGCGGCGTCTTCTGCGTCGGTGCAGTGTTTTGCGAGAGTTTCCAATTCGTCGTTCGCGTAGGGCAGCGGACTTCCCGTCAGAGCCGCTTTCAGCAACCGCTGGGTAATCAAATCGGGATATCGCCGGTTCGGGGCGGTGGAGTGAGTGTAATCTTTAACCGCAAGACCAAAGTGCCCGGCGACATTTTCTCCCGGAAGTTCGACCACGTATTCCCCCGCACCCAAAAGCTTGATGACGCTTAGAGAAAGATCGGGGAAACGAAGAGGGTCAGCCTTTTGCTCAGATAATAGAAATTGGTCCAGAGCTTTTGAATCGGGGTCCTTAGGCAACGTTGAGCCTCGTTCTGCGGCAAGTTCGATGATCCGATCCCAGCGTTTGGGTACGCGGACGACACGCCGCAGAGACGGAAACTTTTTGGTCGCAAGATATCTTGCGGTAACACCGTTGGTCGCGATCATAAAATCTTCAATAATATCTTTGGCCCTGTTCTTTTTTTCAGCTTCCAAGTCCTTGAGCTCATCTCCGTCAAAGACCGGACGGGCTTCGATTGTTTCGAGATCAAGCGCACCATTCAGGTGCCGGAGCGTCTTCAGATTCTGGGCTGCACGATCCTGAAGTCGAAGGTTCTCATCGAGACCTTTGACCGCACCAATTCCTTGTGGCATCGGCCCACTACCCTCCAGCCAGCCGGCCACACTGTTGTAGGCTAGCTTGGCCCGATTACGCACCATCGCTCGGTAAAGATCCGAACTATGGAGCGATCCATCCCCCGCAAGGACCATTTCGATGACGATGGCCAAGCGGTCTGATTCGTAGTTGAGCGAGGTAATATCCGTGGAGAGTTTCTCGGGCAACATCGAGAAAGTCTCGGCAGCCGTGTAAACCGAGGTGGTGTTTTGCCGCGCATGATCATCAACGGCCGATCGTTTCTTGACGACAGCGTCAACGTCGGCGATGGCGACAAGGATCTTTACAGTCTCATCGGGCAAGGCTGCAGCAACGGTAAGCTGATCCAGATCACGCGAATTATCATTGTCGATAGAGCACCAGAGAAGATCTCTGAGATCGCGCGTCGGCTCATTACCTTGTGTCGCTGGTCCTTTTATTCTGTCAAGCTCGGCGAGCACCTGGGGCGAGAAATCCGGAAAAAGTCCTTTTTCAAGCATCACCCGATGGGCAATTCTTTGCAATATCGAGCGGTGTTGTCTGTCGTCTGTATTCGTCATACTATCACCTTACTGAAGTACCCTATTGTGATGTCTTGCTCAATGAATGCATTCTCCTCGCAACCACTATCATTCTCCAAACCTGCGGATAAACCAGGTCTTAACCACTTGTGTCAAAAGAGCATAACCCAGAAGCATGATTGCCAGAAACAGCCAGTACAGCCACGGGAGTGCGACAAATCCGAGCGTATTCGCCAGGGGCGAAACCGGCAGCCAAGCGCTTACCGCGACGATGATCACGGAAGTAAGAATGAGCGGCCAACTCGCCCGGCTTTGGATAAACGGAATCTTATTGGTGCGGAGGACATGAATAATTAATGTCTGGGTGAAGATCGATTCCACGAACCAACCGGTATGGAACAGAGCCGGGTTATGCCAGCAGTTAAAAACATACAGCATCATGAAGAATGTCAGGTAATCGAAGATCGAGCTGATCGGCCCGATAAACAAAATAAAATGCAGGATCTTACCAATCGTCCACGCACGTGGCTTGGTCAGCCACTCTGCATCAACCCCGTCGGTGGGGATCGTGGTCTGCGAGAAATCGTACAGGAGGTTGTTGGTCAGCACCTGGATCGGCAGCATGGGGAGGAAAGGCAAGAACGCACTGGCCCCCACAACACTGAACATGTTTCCGAAATTGGAACTGGCCGCCATCTTGATGTACTTAACAATGTTGCCGAACACCCGCCGGCCTTCCAGCACACCCTGCTCTAGCACCAGAAGACTGTTTTCCAGTAGGATGATATCGGATGACTCCTTGGCGATGTCCACCGCGCTGTCTACCGAGATTCCCACATCAGCGGCCTT
>Ga0182027_10008201_pt1 | contig 15249 bp, 17 predicted proteins | sample 712E1DmetaG_FD_121300 | JGI IMG/M metagenome (GOLD analysis project Ga0182027, IMG submission 121300) | Permafrost microbial communities from Stordalen Mire, Sweden - 712E1D metaG (Illumina Assembly) | ecosystem: Environmental > Terrestrial > Soil > Wetlands > Permafrost | place: Sweden... | reverse complement strand
TACTGCCTTGCGGGCGATTTCAATACCTTCCAGAGATTTCCTCCCCTGAGTTGAACTCTTGTTTCTATATCTAAGTATACCATGACTGGAAAATCCTAAGTCCTAAATCCGAAACTCTAAACAATGTTCAAAATATCAAATACTAAAGTGTCGGCAGCAGCCACCTCTCTTTCCGTTTGTCATTGCCAACAATGCTGCTTTATTATATCAGCGATTGACCGGTCATCTGCAAAGTGATACAGTAAAACATTATCAGTTGAGGTGTGTCATGGATGCAGTAATTTCCCAAATAACGACTGAGATGAAACCGCATCATTACCAGTTCAAGACTGTTTCGATTACCCATCTGGCGGAAGCACAGGATGCGGTGGGGAAATTGGTTCGGCAGGGAGCGGTCAGCGAAACCCTCAGCCGCGGCTGGCACTTTTACCTGGACGGCAATAATAATTTTCCTGAAGCAAAGACAATAGCAGTAATCGCAATGCCGCAGTCTGTCACCCGGGTGACATTCAGAAAGCAGGGGAAAGAATTTGCTGCTAATATCCCTCCGGGTTATTTCACCCGGGCGGACGAGTCCCGCGCGGAAAAAATCCTGAAAAAGGTGCTGGAAAACAACGGAAACAGGGTAGTAAAGGCGCGCCTGGCATTAAAAACACTGGCGGTACACAGCGGGCTGGCGAAATACGGCAGGGATAACATCAGCTATGTCCCGGGGATGGGGAGTTTCCTGCGGTTAATTGCTTTCTACACCGATTACCCGTATGAAGAAGATAACTGGCAGGAAACGGGCATGATGAAAGCCTGTGAAAATTGCGCTTTATGCCGTGAGGCTTGTCCTACCGGATGTATTTCTGCCGACCGATTTCTGATTCACGCGGAAAACTGCCTGACTTACTTTAACGAAAGTGAGTTTGATATCCCCAAGTGGCTTCAATCAGACTGGCACAATTCGCTTATCGGGTGCCTACGGTGCCAGTCGGCATGTCCGGTAAATAAGCCTTATTTGGACAAAATTGAGGACGGCCCGGATTTTTCGGAAGAGGAAACGGAGCTGATATTGAAGAAAGTACCGGTTGAGCAATTGGGTCCTGAGACCAAAATGAAATTAGACCGAATGGTGGAAGACGGAATTTATCCGGTGATGGGAAGGAATCTGAGGATGCTGGTTGAAAAATAAAGGAGTTCGCCGGTAAATCAACTTCGGGTTGAGCACATGTGGTATTTCCACCCTGATACATTCGTCCGTCTGAGGCGGACTCAGTACGGCACCGCGGTGTCGGATTGCTTCGGGTACTCGGGTACTAAAGTAACCTCGCAATAACGATGTATTAAGTAGAGATGGAGACCCTTCGTCCGCCAGAGGCAGACTCAGGGTGTGAATTGTGATACTCGAATCCGGGTAATATGCGATAATTACTATTAATGAATAAGCTGAACTTCGGTACCGCCGGCGCACCCCGCAACCCGGCCAATCTTTCCACTGTTGATGGCATCAAGCGCATCGCAGAACTGGGCCTGGAATGTATGGAGGTGGAGTTTGTCGAAGGTGTGAGGATGGGCAAGGAGACTGCCAAGCAGGTCTCGGTAGTGGCCGCCAACAGAAACATCAGGTTGTCCGTGCATGCCCCTTATTTTATCAACCTGAACGCGCGGGAAGCGGAGAAAATCCAGGCCAGTCAATTGCGGTTAATCCAATCGGCGCGGGTGGGGGCGATGTGCGGGGCGAGGGATGTTGTTTTCCATGCCGCCTATTACATGGGATGTTCGCCGGAACAGACCTACGATAACGTGAAAAAATATCTGCTGGAAGTAAAAGACCAGTTGACCAAAGAAAACATCGAGATAAATTTACGGCCGGAAGTAATGGGGAAACTGAGCCAGTTCGGGGCGCTCGATGAATTATTAAACCTGGCGGCGGAAACCGGCGGCACAGCGCCGTGCATTGATTTTGCGCACTGGCGGGCACGAACCGGGAAGAACAATTCCTACGAGGAATTCTGCGGCACGCTGGCAAAAATTGAGAAGCGGCTGGGGAAAAACGCTTTGGCGAATATGCACATCCACGCGGCCGGGATTGCCTTCGGCGACAAAGGGGAATTACATCATCTGAACCTGGAGGATTCCGATTTCAAATATGAGGAGCTGCTGCGGGCATTGAATGATTTCCATGTTGGCGGGATAGTGATTTGCGAGAGTCCGAACCTGGAAGACGACGCGCGGCTGCTGCAGACGCATTACATTAATTTACATAATAAAAATAACTAAGAATAAATACAAATACTAATATCGAAATACGAAACAAATTCCAAATAAGAATTTTTAAAACCGGATATCAGTGACTATTGCAACCCAACCTCCCTGAGATTGCTTCACTGCGTTCGCAAGGACGATGATAACCGGCTGACGTCTTTAAAAACCGACCTTGCAGTACAACCGGATGAGTATGGGACAGGCAGGGACGCCTGTCCAACTAAAGATAAGAAGGTAATTCTCTCTGTCGTCTTTCCCGTTCGTACCTCCGGGACCTTGTCCTTGCAAAGAAGAGAAAATAGATATCATGGTTTTGGTTTTTTCCTGCCTACGCAGGAATGACAAGGACGGATGTTTAGTAGGCTGGGAGATCCTTCGTCCTTACGGTTAAGGACTCAGGATGTGATAACAGACCTGGTCGCGCTGAGAATCCTGTTCGACTGGGCACAAGAACTAGATTCTTTGGTACTTCGTATCGCAGAATGACAAAGGGGGTTTTAGTAAGCAGGGATATCCTTCGGCGCGGTTCATGGTGATCATACAGGTTACAAAAAAGCCTCACTTAAAAAGTGAGGCTTTTAGTAATCAGCAAATGAGTTAAAAAGATTACCAGCGGTTATAATTATCGTCCTGGTTTAAGGTGGAATTATTCCGGGGACGGTAAGAGTTGCCGTTGTTGCGCGGCCCGGAGAAATTAGTCCGGGAGGTTGCCGGTTTTTTCGGTTTGATAACAACTTTACGGGATTCACCTTCGCCGATGCTTTCAGTAAAGACGGCGGAATGGTTAGCCAGGGCCATGTGTACGATACGCCTCTCATAGGGCGGCATCGGTTCCAACGTGAAGGGCGTGCCTTTGGACTTAACGGTTTCGGCCATACGGTGGGCCAGAGCCTGGAGAGCTTCGTAACGGCGCTGTTTGTAGCTTTCGGCATCAATCACGATCGGCAGCCAGGTGTTGGTCTTGCGTCCGACAATCAGTCTTAAAATATATTGTAACGAGGATAAAGTCTGACCCCTTCTGCCGATAAGGATACCCAGGTCATTGCCTTCGATGTTGAAAGCAATCGGAGCAGAATTGGGTTCGCCGCTTTCGTCGGGATAAGTGCCGGGGACGATTTTTCCCTCGACTCCCATCATTTTCAGCAATTCCTCCAGGGTCTCCCGGGCGCAGGTAACCACGGCCTCAGAAGTCGGCGCCGCCGGTTCGGGGGCTTTGTTGCCTAATGAAGCGGATTCCAGCAATTCGACACTAATCCGGGCATCTTCCGACCCCAGGCCAAAAAGACCGCCGCTTTTCCCTTCGCTAAGGATAGTGATATTGACGTCTTCTCTCTCAACGCCTAACTGTTTTAAGGCTTTGGCAATGGCTTCATCAACTGTTTTACCGCTAACTTCCAAATTTTCCATTTCGATTTCCCTTTCTCCAGATTATGTGCATCCGCAATAAATATTCGCGGAGTCATTTCAATTTATTTGGCGGCCGGCAGCTTCTTAGGTTCAGTGGACGGTTTTGACGGTTTACCCTTGTTGTCAGGTTTCGGACCGAACAGGTTAGACAGACCACCCCAACCGAAGACAAAATACTGCATGATAATCGTGATGACATTCCCGGCAAACCAGTACAAAGCCAACCCGGATGGGACCGATAAAGTGATGATGGCAAACATCGCCGGCATCATTATCAACATCATCTGACTCTGAGCTTGCTGCTGCGGGTCGGTCGACGGCAGCGTCACCATTTTTTGCTGCACCCACATCGTGGCAAAAACCAGGATGGGCATTATAAATGAGGTATCAGGCAGACCGAGATTCAACCACAAGAAATAACTGTTCAGCGGTATCATCGGGAAAACGATATGCCAGGAAGGATAAAGGTAACGGGAAAGATTCAGCAGTTCTTCCGGCCCGGTGGCCAGAATACGGGTAATGGACTGGTAAAGGGCAATCCAGATGGGCATTTGAATAAACTGGGTAACAAGACAACCGAGATTCATCGCGCCGGACTCTTTTAACAGTGCCGATTGTTCCTGAGCCATGCGCTGCCTGTCTTTGCCGTATTTTTTCTGCAGTTCCTGCAATTTTGGCTGCATTTCCTGCATTTTCTTTTGGGCAATGAGCTGTTTTTTAGTCAGCGGATACAATATCAACCGGATAAGAATGGTAAAGATGATGATTGCCAGACCGGGGCTGTTAAAAAGATATTTTGAGCCCACGATGAGGACATTGATCATCGGTCTTAAGATTACTATTTCCCATGGATCCAAGAGAAGTTACCTCACTTTAAAGTGCTTAGATTAAAAAGCAGCGCGGGCTGAGTCTGCGGCGCAGCCACATTAATCGTGTACAGGTTATCTTTGTAGGTATGAAGGTACACGGTATTACCGACGGCAAATAAAGGCGCGTTAACTCCCTCATGGAGCGGAAGCGCGAGAGCGACAGAGACACTGTTGTTGTTAGTCGTGTCAATGATATAAATATTAACTTTCTGCTTCGATTCCGCGTAGGATGCGACGGACGTGGCCACTACAATATCATTTCCGACGACAACCGGCGAAGAACTGATGGAATAGCTGAGCGGAATGTCTTTGACCAGCTTGCCCGTGACCGTATCCAGGGCATAAATATGGCCGTCGAGGTTCGGAGCATAAATCACGCCGTTGACGATAACCGGTTCGGCCCAGAAAAAGTCTTTCGGGGTGACGGCGGAATTAGCATCCGGCGGGAATTTCCATTTCAGATTACCGGTTGCTGCATCCACCGCATAAAATGCGCGGTTATAATCGCCGATGTAAACCGTGCCGTTATCGACAACCGGAGTGGAATTGATGGCGCCATCGGCCAGGAATTGCCATTTAATGCTGCCGTCAGCGGTGTTCAGAGCGTATAGAGTTTTATTAAAACAGCCGATGTAAAGCGTAGAGCCGTCAATGGTTGGCCCGGACCAGATTTTACTGTCAATCTTTTGGGACCACTTTAGAGTGAGGTCCTCCGCATTCAAGGCGAAAACATAGCCGTTGGAATTGGCATAGTAAATTGTATCGTTATCCAGAATGATGTTGCCGACAATCGAGCCGGTGGTAGCCTGACGGGGATAGACAAACAAATAGTCGGAAGAAAAAGTGTTGTTTTCAAATTTGTAGGCGTAGACCATACCATTGGCGCCGCCAATGTAAACGATCTGATAATTAAGGGTATTATTGGCATTATCGGGATCCGGCTCAGTCTTTACGCCGGATACAACGGGTGTCGAATAAAAAACCACGTTAGCAGATGTGGCGCAGCTGAAGAGGCCACTGGTAGAGGTGGTGGTCAACTGGGCAGGGCTGCCAATTTGAGTATTGTTCGCGGGATTAATGGCGATGAGCTTCCCGTTCATAGAGGCAACGAATAACGTGCCATTCGCCAGGGTGCCGCCGGCCCAACCGCGGGAGATAGGGGTGGCGCACCCCAGGGGGCTGCAACTTGTCAGTAATAATGTGCCGGCCAAAGCTGCAACCGAGACAGCGATAAGAAATTTATGTTTGATATTCACTTAATATTGCTCCAGTATTACCGTGCTACGGTACGGGGTCATAACCGCCCTCGTGCCAGGGGTGGCAGCGCGCAATACGTTTCGCGCCCATCCAGATACCTTTAAAGATGCCGTAGCGGGTGATTGCTTCGTAAGTATATTCGGAACACGTCGGGGTGTAACGACAGGTCGGCGGCAGCACCCTCGAAATCGTAGACTGATAAATTTTAATCAAACCTAAAGCGATTTTCTTCACTTTGTTCACTAACTAATCTGCAGCGGGTTTATTCTCAATTATCCTAGCCCGGGATAATAGACTGATGACGTTGTTTTTCAGAACTGCGAAGTCGGCGGTGGCGCAAGGGGGCCGGGCGATAAAAACGATATCCCATCCCGGCGGGAGAGGGGTTAAGCGGGTAATCTCACGGAGCAACCGTTTGACCCTGTTTCTCACGACCGCATTGCCTATTTTTTTACTAACTGAAAAACCACATCTGGAGACAGGAAGCCCGTTACTCGAGGCCCTTAATACCAGTAAGCTGCAAGCCCACGAGCCACCTTTTGCATAAACCAGTGAATACTGTTCGGGTTTGGTAAGGTGTTCTATTCCTCCCGTGGTATTCCTCCAGCGAAAGATGCCTAGACCACGATAAGACGCTTGCGGCCTTTCTCACGTCTGGCCTTTAAAACGTCGCGACCACCCCGGGTGCTCATTCGCTTGAGAAAGCCGTGTTCACGCTTTCGCGGTATTTTCTTTGGTTGATAAGTTCTTTTTGTAGCCACGCTAATTTTACCTCAATTCTAGTTACGGAGTCGGCGGTTGCTGAACAGGCGCGGAGGCAGCCGGAGCGGCGGGAGTGGGCGTGGTAGCTGCGGCAGCGGCGGCGTTCTGGATGCCGGCGGCAATGGGCGGGGTGAAAGAATGGTCGGAGGTATAGGGGAGCAAAGCCAGATGCCGGGCGCGTTTGATGGCGGTGGCCATGGCGCGCTGGTGTTTGGCACAAGTGCCGGTACGGCGACGCGGGTCAATCTTGGCCATATCTGAAACGTAACTCCGCAGTTTCTCCGGGCTCTTGTAATCGATGACTTCATTTTTGTTAGCGCAGAAGAAACAAACCTTGCGCTTGGGCACATACCGTGTCCGGTTGGTTCTCATTCCCGGGCCCGTCCGGGGTCTGGGGCTGGTTGCTGTTGTTCTTTCTCTAGTCGTCACTGTTTATGAACTCCCATTAAAAAGGTATATCATCCGGCTCTACATCGCCAGTTGGTTCCACTTCATCCGGTTTGGCTTCACCGGTTGCAGCAGGCGCTCCCTGTCGATCCAGGAATTTCACCTTTTCCGCAATAATTTCGTTACGGGCGCGGGTTTTACCGTCCTGGCCTTCCCAGGTGCGCAGCCGTAACCTGCCTTCAATATAGACCAGCCTGCCCTTGGTCAGGAACTGGTTGCACTGTTCGGCGAGTTTTCCCCAGGCGACAACGGAGAACCACTCGGTGTCCTCTTTACGTTCGCCTTCCGCCGTGGTGTACCGCCAATTGGTGGCGATACTGAATGAGGTAACAGGTCTGCCGCTCGGGGTAAACCGCATTTCCGGCTCACTCCCCAGGTTACCGATGATTGTCATCTTGTTCAGGCTTACCATAAACCCACAACTCCTTCAGACCCTAGCGAGTGTCAGGGGAAAGGTCATACTCCACGTGCTAATCAAGCTTAACCAGAAGATGACGCAAAACATCCTCAGATATCCTGAGGCTCGTTTCCAATTCCCGATTCATACCTGGTTTCATCGTGAATTTAAACAAGATGTAATTCCCTTCATTGAAGTGTTTGATGGGGTAGGCCAGCCGTCTTTTTCCCCAGGATTTAGCATCGGATACGGCACCGCCTTTGCCGGCGATGAACTTTTTGACGTTTTCAATGGCAGCAGTCAGTTTTTCTTCTGACAAATCGCCTTTGAAAATGACAGTCAATTCGTAATTGTTTACTTTTTCCCGGGTACTAACGTTTTCAGTTACCATCTATTAATCCACCAACAAAATATAGATTTGTTTCTTAAGACACAATAATATAGCATACTACAATAAGGGGGCGCAAGGCAAGTACGCATCCGGAACGGTACATTTCAGTACCGGAAGAGCGCCCATTTCCCTTTTCATACGGAATTTTACTGAGTCATTTATGACGGGGCAACTACACTATAATAACATGTTATGACAAATAATCAAGGCTCAATAATCAAGAGTCAAGATTCAAGTATCAAATAAATCCTAAATTCTAATGTCTAAATTCTAAATAAATTCAAAATGCGAATATCGAAATAAGAAAAAACACCAATTTATTTTATAGTTATAAGAGTAACGGAAAAATATAAGACATTTTGTGGTAGTTGCCTGATGTAAAGACATAGCATATAATTTTGGCAACAGGTGATGATAATGCTGAAGATAACGACATTAAGTGAAAATACCGCGGACAATCTGGGGCTGCTGGCGGAATGGGGATTGAGCATCCTGATAGAAACAGCGGATGCCAATATTTTGCTGGATACCGGCCAGACGAACTCTGTGACGCATAACGCGAAGGCGCTGGGAATCGACCTGAAAAAGGTGGATAAGATTGTGCTGAGCCACGGGCATACCGACCACACCGGCGGTTTGAAGAACGTGCTGAAAACGATGGGTAAAAAAGTGGAAATCGTGGCGCACCCGGATGTTGTCGATGCCAAATATTCCGGCAAACAGGAAGATAACCGCGAAAATATTGCGATGCCTTTTCAGGTGCAAGAGCTGGAAAAGCTGGGGGCGCAATTCAGATTGAGCCGGACGCCGGTGAAATTATCTACCGATATCATGACGACGGGCGAAGTGCCGATGGTCACCGATTTTGAGGCGATGCCGGCAGACCGTTTCTTTGTCAAGGAAAAAGGGAAATGGCAGGCTGACGAACTGAACGACGACCTGGCATTGATTATCAATACCAAACCGGGGCTGATTGTGGTGCTGGGCTGCAGCCATCACGGCATGATTAATACACTTTATCATGCGCAGAAAATAACCGGCAGAAAAGAAATCAGGATGGTAATCGGCGGGTGCCACCTGATTAATTCCCCGGTGGAAAGGGTTTACAGGACAATTGACGCGCTGCAAGCGCTGGATATCAAGAAAATCGGGGTTTCACACTGCACCGGAATGGAAGGCGCGGCGATAATGGCGCAGGCACTGGGCGACCGTTTCTTCTATAATAATGCCTGTACCCGCATCGATGTCACCGATACGGAAATAAAAGTGGATTAGGGGAAGAAATGAACCTGACTGTACAACTGGCGCCGCAAAATAAAAAAAGTTTGCAACTGGCAAACCCGGTGATGACGGCCTCCGGCACTTTCGGTTACGGAATGGAATACGCGCACCTTTTCGATATTCAGAAACTGGGGGCGATTGTCTGTAAAGGGACGGCACATGAGCCGTGGGAGGGAAATCCGCAGCCGCGTATTGCCGAAACGGAAAACGGGATGCTTAATTCCATCGGTTTGCAGGGAATCGGGGTGGAGGCACTGATAAAAGAAAAAGCGCCGGTCTGGGCGGGCTGGCAGGTGCCGGTGATTGTCAATATTGTCGGCAGAACCATCGACGATTATACGGAAGTCGCACGAAAGCTGGATAAAGTCCCCGGCGTGGCCGGGCTGGAATTAAACATCAGCTGTCCCAATGTGAAAGAAGGCGGGGCGGAATTCGGCTCTAATCCGGAAACGGCGGCGAAAGTGACGTCTGCGGTAAAAAAAACAACAACCCTGCCGGTGATTGTAAAACTGACGCCGAATACCGGTGAAATTGTGCGGATTGCGCAGGCAGTGGCTGCCGCCGGCGCTGACGCGCTGTGCCTGATAAATACAGTTAAAGGGATGGCGATAGACATCAAGACGCGTAAACCGCTGCTGGGGAACACTTACGGGGGACTCTCCGGGCCGGCGATTAAGCCGGTAGCTTTGTACATGGTGTACCAGGTTTTTAAAGCGGTGAATATTCCGATTGTCGGGTGCGGCGGGATTACCAATGGTAACGACGCAATCGAGTTTTTGATGGCCGGAGCGACGGCGGTAGAAGTGGGGACGGCCAGTTTCATGAATCCGCGGGCGCCGATGGACGTGCTGGAAGGGATTGGAAAGTACCTGCAGGAAAACAAGATAGAGGATTTACACGAGCTGATTGGCGCGGCACAGCGGTGATGGCGACGGCATAGTTAGTGATACTATTACGTCGACGCCCCTCACTCCAGTCTCTCCCTCTTCGTGGGGAGAGAAGGGGGCTTTTTATGAACCCTAAATTTATTATGTTCGCGGGGCAAAATCACGGAATTGATAATGGACGATTGTTGGCTTGCATTGGCTAACTTATTTAGATTGCGGAGATTCGGGCGGTCGGGTTATAAACCCGACCCTACAGCGAGTTCCATTGTAACGATTACCCAAAAATTTTTAAATTGTATCAAAACGGAATAAAAATTGAATACACCCAAACTAAATATTATTGACACACACGCGCATCTGGAGGGGGAGGAATTTACCGGAGATTTCGAGGCGATGCTGGCCCGGGCCATCGAAGCCGGGGTGAGCCGGATAATTACTTGCGGCACCTCTTTAGAATCGAGCGAAAAGGCGATTGCGCTGGCAGAAAAATACCCGCAGATTTCCGCGGCCGTCGGAATACATCCACAGGAGATGCATAACGCGCAAAAGTCAGACATTCAAAAGATTGCGGAACTGGTAAAAAATCCTAAAGTGGTGGCAATCGGGGAAATAGGACTGGATTTCCATAGAAGCGTAGTTCATTGGGAAGAGCAGATACAGGGATTAAAACGGCAACTGGAACTGGCGCACGACCTGCAATTACCGGTGATTATCCACAACCGGCAATCGACGAAAGAAATGATTGAAATTTTAGGCGAGTGGGTGCAGAAGCCGCAAGTAAAAACGCCGGGGGTGATTCACTGTTTCCAAGAAAATGCGGAAAACGCCCGGGTATTTCTGGAGATGGGGTTTTACCTGGCTTTCGGGGGATATATCGGTTATCCTAAAAGCCTGATGGCAGAAGTAATCAAAATTGTGCCGGAAAACAGGCTGCTGGCAGAGACGGATGCGCCTTATTTGCCGCCGCAAAAATTCCGCGGGCAGCGCAACGAACCGGCATACATCAGATTTACAGTAGAGAAAATGGCAGAGATATCAGGCCTTTCGGCTGAAAGAACGGCAGAAATAACAACGGAAAATGCATGCAGGTTATTTGGGTTAAAATAATCAATAACCAAGTATCAATAATCAATTAAATTCTAAATCCGAAATACGAAATTCTAAACAAATACTAAATTCAAATCCCCGAATAACAAAGAGTTAGATAGTGACAGAGAAACCGGTGAGAATTGCAGTGCAGGGACATCCCGGCGCAAAACGGAATGAAGTTGTGCGTTTTGAAGCAGGGGTGTGGCACATCAAAATCGCGGCGCCGCCGACGGAAGGGAAAGCGAATAAGGAATTGATTGAGTTCCTGAGTGAGGTGCTGGATATCGGCAAAAGCCGCATCAGCATTGACAAAGGCTCGACCAGCCACCGGAAATTGATTGAGCTGGAGGGGATGACAAAAGAGGCGGCAGAGGAAAGGTTAAGAAAAGCGATGGAGTAGCGACTATTCAATAATCAGTACTGAGTATATTTTAAACAGGGTGTCAGAGAAAACAGGTCTTGACGCCCTTTATTTTTGTATGTTATTATTCAGATATTACAGAAAATACGGAAAAAGCGGAATATTAAGCAAAAGTAGGTTTTGTAGAGAAATGGTTGCAAATATATTGTTATATGCTGGCGCAATAATCACCATCGGGTGGGGAATCGCCCACATATTCGCCGCGAGGGTAGTGGTAAAAGGATTCAGGGACATTTCTGAAGATAACAAGAAATTCATCTTGATGGAGTGGGTGGCCGAGGGGTTGACCCTCTGTTTTATCGGGGTACTGGTGATTTTAACAAATATCCTTGGCGGAACGACCAACGAAGTCTCCCGGGTTGTATTCAGGATTTCGGCCGGGATGCTGCTGGTGATGGCGATATGGACGGCCCTGACCGGGGCAAAAACCTCTAACGTCCCGACAAAAATATGCCCATTTGTATTAACGCTTGTTGCTATTCTGTTCATCGTGGGGAGTTTTGTTTAGAAATAATATTTTAGTAAGAATTTAGAAAAATAACAGGGAGAAAAAAGATGGCTGCAAAGAAAAAAATTGACACCCAACCGGAGTGCTGTTCCGGGACATGCTGCAAGGTAGATTCGATTGTCACCGTGGATGAGCGGGGACAGGTACTGCTGCCGAAAGACACCAGGGAGAAAGCCGAGATTCACGCCGGGGACAAGCTGGCTTTAATGTCCTGGGAAAAAGACGGGAAAGTCTGCTGTTTTATGCTGATTAAGGCGCAGGAACTGGCAGGGATGGCGAAGGAAGTGCTGGGGCCGCTGGCGAAGGAAATATTTTAGGAATAGGGACACAAACTTGATAAGTATGTTCCAAATTAATCATCGGGATACCTAATTTAACTTAAGGAGGCTAAAATATGAAACAGGAAGAAGTACAAAAAACCGTGCGGGAACGCTACGGCAAAATCGCGAAAGAAAGCGATGCAGCCGGATGCGGATGCGGCGGCACCGCAACCAAATTAAAAATAAGCCCCTGCTGCGGAAATGCACCTAGTGCCGTCGGGGAAATCAGCAAGAAAGTCGGCTACAGTGAAGAAGAGATTAACGCGGTGCCGGAAGGCGCAAACCTGGGTTTGGGCTGCGGCAACCCGATTGCGCTGGCGTCTTTGAAAGAAGGCGAGACAGTGCTGGACCTGGGTTCCGGCGGCGGATTTGACTGTTTTTTGGCCTCAGAAAAAGTCGGCGCAAAAGGGAAGATTATCGGGGTAGATATGACGGCCGAAATGCTGGATAAAGCCAGAGAAAACGCCCGCAAAGGCGGATATAAAAATGTGGAATTCCGGCTGGGAGAAATTGAAAACCTGCCGGCAGCGGATAATTCAGCGGACGTGATTATCTCAAATTGCGTGATAAATCTCTCTAACGATAAACCGAGGGTCTTTGCGGAAGCATTCAGGGTGTTGAAGCCGGGCGGCAGGTTAATGGTCTCGGATATCGTAGTGCTGAAGAAGCTGCCGGAACATATCAGGGAATCAATCGATGCTTATATCGGCTGCGTGGCGGGAGCAAGCACAAAAGCGGAGTACATTAAAGCGATTAAAACTGCCGGTTTTGAGAAAGTGAAGGTCGTCAGCGAGGACACCTATCCGCTGGATTTATTTCTTGATGACCCGACAGCCAAATCGATTATGGCCGATTTGAAAATAACCCCCGAACAGGCGAAGGACCTTTCAGCTTCCATCGCGGGCGTAAACGTGGAAGGGGTGAAACCGAGCTAGGCTGTCTGAAATTATAATCAAAGCCGCTAAATTAAGGGAATGCGGCTAATGACCGAAAATGAGGAGAGTTGCATGGAGACCGACGCGGCGGCTGTTTCAACAAAAGACAAAAAATCATGGATAATCGGGGAAGTAGAGACCCCTGTCGGGCGCATACCCCGGGTCGCGACCGGACTCAATTGGCAGGACAGGCTTGGTATGGTTAAGGTAAGGGTAGGATTGCAGCGGATGCATTACACGATTGAGCCCGGATTGTATGCGGTGGGAAAGCCAACCGCCGATTCGCCAGTTTTTGTTTCCGCTAATTATAAACTTTCCTTCGACTATCTGCGCCGTGAATTGGGTGAAATTAACGGTTGGATAATGGTTATCGATACCAAAGGCATCAATGTCTGGTGCGCCGCGGGTAAAGGAACTTTTGGAACTGAGGAAATTATCCACAGAATAGAAAGCACGCATCTCTCCGAGGTCGTCAATCACCGTCAGATCATTGTGCCGCAACTCGGCGCGCCGGGAGTGGCGGCTCATGAAGTGAAACGACACAGTTCTTTTCGGGTAACTTACGGGCCGGTACGCGCGCATGATATTCCGGAATTTTTAAACGCGGGGATGAAAACCTCTGCTGAAATGAGGGAGGTTAATTTCAATCTTAGCGACCGAACGGTATTAATTCCCGTGGAACTGGTCCAATGGAGTCCGTTTGCCCTGGGGGTGGCGCTGGTTTTATTCTTTTTAGCCGGGGTCAGCCGGAACGGTTATATTCTGCCAGGTTGGACGGGCGGCCGCGAGGTTTTGATTGTAATAGTTGCCTTTATTACCGGCAGCGCCCTTACCCCGATATTCCTGCCGTGGCTGCCGGGGTGCGCGCTTTCGGTAAAGGGGATGATATCAGGATTGATATTTGCAATAATACTCGTTTTTACAGGCTTGATTCCATCGGCGCAGACAGGTGGTCAACTGGAAACGGCAGCCTGGCTTTTGCTGATGCCGGCAATCGCGGCTTTTACGGCGATGAATTTCACCGGTTCGACCACCTATACATCGCTTTCGGGCGTGAAGAAAGAAATGCGCTATGCCGTGCCCGCGCAGATTATTGTCGCAATGCTTGGTTTATCTTTGTGGGTGACGGCCAGATTTTTTTAGGAGGGATAAAAATGCTCAGATATCTGGAAAATGTAGTCACACTGCAGCTTGATACCGAAACCTGTAACGGCTGCGGAATGTGTGTCGATGTTTGTCCACACGGAGTATTCAACGTTCAGGGCAGGAAAGCGGCGATTGTTGACAAAGAAGCGTGCATGGAATGCGGAGCCTGTGCCTTAAATTGCCCGGTAAATGCAATCAAAGTACAATCCGGCGTCGGTTGCGCCACAGCCATAATAATGGGTGCCATCGGCAAAAAGAGCGAGTGTTCAGGAAGCTGTGGGGGCTCACCGGCCGCGAATGCTGCAAATAAGAGCGGCTCATGCGGCGCGACGAAATAGTTATCAAAGAACCCCAAGCGTTAAGAATAAATATGTGATTTATGCCAATTCAAGGTAAAACACTGAACAAGCCAGGGATTGATTAGTTAAAATCGCAAATTGGAGTAAATATGGAACTGCTGGAAGCAATCCGGACGAGAAGGGCAGTTCGCCGCTTCAAGAAAGAACCGGTGCCTGCCGAACTGATAGAAAAACTGCTGGAGGCGGCCCGTTGGTCGCCGTCATCCGTCAATTGTCAGCCTTGGGAATTCATCGTCATCACCGATGACGAAACAAAGGCAAAAATGTCGCGGGCTTTTGTCATCGGAGCTTTTCTGAAAGAAGCACCTTTAGCGATTGCGGTGGCCGCCGACAGGTTCAAGAGCCCAATGCCGGTGCAGGACGGTTCGATCGCGGCTTATACTATCTGGCTGGCGGCTCATGACCTGGGGCTGGGAGCTTGTTGGATAAATCCGACTTTCCCCTTCGGAATCAAACACATTTTGGGTATTCCTTTTAATAAAAAACTGGTATCGGTGCTGGCGATCGGCTACCCGAGTGAAAC
>Ga0182027_10008200_pt1 | contig 15250 bp, 14 predicted proteins | sample 712E1DmetaG_FD_121300 | JGI IMG/M metagenome (GOLD analysis project Ga0182027, IMG submission 121300) | Permafrost microbial communities from Stordalen Mire, Sweden - 712E1D metaG (Illumina Assembly) | ecosystem: Environmental > Terrestrial > Soil > Wetlands > Permafrost | place: Sweden... | reverse complement strand
TCCAATTCTGCCGTTGCCATCAAGGAATGGGTGGATTGTTTCAAACTGATAGTGAATAAGAGCTACACGGATAAGAACATCAAGTTCATCATCAGCATTTATATACTTTTCAAGGTCTGACATTGCTTGTATCATATCCTCCGGCGAAGGCGGTATAAAGCTAGCATTTTTTAATGTGCTACCTGCTGCGCCAATCCAATTTTGTGAATGACGAAATTCGCCCGGATTTTTCTCTTGACCTCGAACACCTGACATTAAAACTTTATGTGCTTCTTTAATTAAACGATTGCAAAGTGGAAGTTCTTTCAATCTGTTTATTGCAAAATCTGTTGCTTTAATATAATTGATAACCTCACCCACAGGTCGATTAGTATTTTCTTCAAGCATAGGGTCTAAGACATCTTCAAGGGTTGCCTGTGTTCCTTCAATTTGTGAGGACATTAGTGCTTCTTTGCAGACATACATTGACACAAAAAGATTTACGTTAGGTATACGCTGGGCAATTCCTTCAAGCAATGCAATCTGTTTATTTGCCTTGATAAGAAGTTCTACAGTGGCATTATCTAGCTTAATTGCAGGGTTAGGTGGCAGGGACGCCGGAACAAAAGACTTGTATGCCGCTTCTCCTGATAAATTCGTTTTAAATATTCCTGCTCTTTTATCCATTGATACTCCAAGATTGAAATAACATTTTTATTATAACACACTTATTTCAAGTTGTAAACCGAAACTGAAATAAGGATAGAAAAGTTGTTGCATTATTTCAAGTTTATAATTAACTTTAATGCGGGAAGCTTAACTATAGAATATTTATATTAAAGTTTAATATTGCCTCACAACTCTAATAACGTTGTATGATATTTTGTTTTGTATAAGGAATTCTGCCCATGTGATTTGGTCTTCGCTCAGTTTTTCTTTCTCACGTTTTACTTCTACAAAAATAAGTTCTTTCTTATTCCAAACAATATAATCAGGCGTCCCCACTGTATTATTTTTTCTATCCTGCAAAATTCTGTTTACTACTTTGTAAAAAGTCTTATTATCAATCCTTGTCAAAAATTCCTGAACAATTGATGATTTGAAATATTCAGTCGGATTCTTGTAGCTTTCAAGTTCCCACTCGTCAAGGTCTCTTATATAGGCACCGGCTTCGTGTTTTTTAATCTGTAAATTTATAAACTCCTTTAAATCAGTATTTTTTATATGGGCTCCCTTTTTTATCAAATCCTCTTGCTGTTCTTTATAAAGTTCCATATCATGAAAGATGCCTGTCTTACCATAAGATGTATAGTGATTTGCAGGGTAGAGTTCGTCTAAAAAAGTAAGTATGAACATTCCTTTCCAAAATGCATACTCAGCACGCATAACAGAATAACCTTTGTTTTTGTAATACTCTCTTGCAACTTGTTCTGTTGAGCATTTATTTCCATTCCTGCAATAGAAATAAGTCTTTCCTACTTCTCCTGTCGTCGGGGCGTTAATGATTACTGTGTGCTTAATAATATCTTTTGGCAGTACCTGAGACGCCGAAACACTTTGACTAAAGCATAGAACAAATATGAGTAATATTTTAAGCAAATTTATTTTCATATAGTTATTATAATCTAAATCTGACTTAATAGGCGTCAACATAGGCAAAAGTTTAATTTTCAAAAAATTACGGAATTTTTTTATGGCTCCGATAAGTAAAGGCTATTTTTAGAAAAAGCCCCTCCCCCGCCCCCTCATTCGCAGAGTTTTGAGCAGGAATAAAAACTTCCTCCTTTTGTAGTTACTGCAGAACACCACAAAATTACTGCAAAATTCTTGCAAAAATCCTGATAAAACCCAAACAAGAGTGATAAACGGTGAGAATAAAATTAATTTTAAATCCTTGCAGATGATTAATTCTGACAAATTATGATAAAGCCTGAAAAGCCCTAGCCAAAAGGCTTTCTGCTTCTTCTAAGCGGTAGGTCATTGGTTCGAATCCAATCCAGGGTATTTTTCTTTTAATAAGATATAACTGAACTTCAGCCACTTTGTAAGACGGCTGATTTTTTGTTTTTGAGATTATTTTTCTAAATTACTACGGATTTACTACGTTTTGAAATTTTTTTGACTAAAATAGCTAACTTCCGCCCTTCTGCGAATCATAATGAAAAGATGAAAAGGGGAAAAATGTATGCTGTTTTTACTGATTAAATTTGTTTTAATTATGTCTCTGATGGACTTGCTTGTTAAGTTTGTTGATTATTTGACGTTCAAAGGTTAATGCAAAAAAATTTTTGTTATAAAATTTATATGTAAAAAAGATTTGAGGTCTATAATATGAAAAAGTACGATTGCTTTATCTCTCACGCATCCGAGGACAAAGACGATTTTGTTAGAGACATGTTGTGGTACTGGTGGATTTTTAATTGCTGGTATGAAGCGTATGTTTGCATTGTCAGGAAATGATACAGAGCAAAAATTAAATATTCGGAAAAAACAATTAGTCGGAACAGAGATTCGTCCTGACATGTTCACATATGCTTGCTCTAATATGATGCTTAGAGATGATGGAAAATCAAATATTTTAAATGGAAGCTGTTTTGCATTTGAACATGTAATAAAAGATTTTAAGCCCACAGTATCTTTTCTTAATCCTCCATACGACCATGGTTGTGCAGCTCAGATGGAATTTATTGAACATTCTCTAAACGTGGTTAATAACCAAAACGGGCGAGTTGTTGCAATCGTGCAAATGAGTTGTGGAATAAAAAACGAAAAAGATTTAATAGCTGTTAAAAAGCGCATTTTAGAAAAACATCATTTAAAAGCTGTTTTATCAATGCCTGATGATTTATTTTATCCCGTTGGAGTTGTCTACTTGGGGTTATCCACAAAGAGGACGCGGAATAATTCCAAAATATACTGCGAGAGCGGGAGCTGAAAGAAGTAAAGCTCCAGCTCCCGCAGTTTGAGAATTTTGTGCAGCCTCAAGAACAACAAATTTTTGTTTTTAGAATATTTCTGCTAAAATTTAATTATGCACACAACAGTTTTAAAGATAGAAAAATTAGCGCATAACAAAAGCTTGCCTGAGTATCAAACGCAAGGTGCTGCGGGCATGGATTTGTTCGCGGCGATTGATATTCCGATTTTGCTTAAGCCGCTTGAAAGAAAATTAATCCCGTCAGGAATTAAAATTGAACTTGAGCATGGATTTGAAGCACAAATAAGACCACGGTCGGGGATTTCGATTAAACATGGGATTTCGTTAGTAAATTGTGTGGGAACAATTGACGAGGATTATAGGGGCGAAGTTTGTATTCCGGTTATAAATTTGTCCAATGAAGAATATATGATTCAGCCAAACGAAAGAATTGCGCAGATGATTATTGCGCGTGTTGAAAAAGCTCAAATAAAAGTGGTTCAATCTCTTTCAGAAACAGCCCGTGCCGCAGGGGGCTTCGGCTCCACAGGAGTATAATTGAGAACCTTATTTTTATTAATTATTTTTTTACTGCTTATTTGGTCAAATTTCGTTGAACCAAATATGTTGTTTGTAAATCAACAAACTTTCAGAATAAAAGGGTTAGAAGGTTTAAAAGTTGTTTTTGTCGGTGATTTTCACGTAAAACCTCATCAAAAAAGTCGATTAAAATATGTAGTTAAAAAAATAAATGAACAACATCCTGATTTGATTTTATCAACAGGTGATTTCGTTTCGGGGCATCACGCAAAACAATCATTACCAGTTGAAGAAATCGCAAAAGAGCTTGTAAATTTAAAGTCTAAATACGGTTTTTACACAGTATTGGGTAACCACGATTGGTGGCAAGGCGGAGAAAAGATTCAAAGAGTTCTTGAAAAAAACGGCGTTATTGTTTTAGGGAATGAGAATAGAAAAATAAACATTAACGGGAAAATTCTATACATTGCAGGTGTTGAAGATATGGGCACAAGAAATGTTGACTTGGTTAAAGCCCTTAAAAATGCGAATCACCCAACAATTTTATTAACACATACTCCTGATGTTTTTCCATTCGTGACAGATAAAGCGAGTTCAAAAATTACCGGCAAAGTTGACTTAACTTTGGCAGGACACACTCATGGAGGACAAGTTGTTTTGCCTTTCGTAGGATCTTTGATTGTACCTTCGGATTACGGGAAAAAATATGCAAAAGGTTTAGTTGAAGAAAACGGTAAAAAAATGTTTGTTACAAAAGGAATAGGAACAAGCATCTTGCCTATAAGATTTAACTGTGCTCCTGAAATTGTGGTAATTAATTTTAAATAAATTTGATACATATTTAAATTTGTACAATAAAAAAAGAACCCTAGGAAAATCTAAAGTTCTTTATTAATTGCCGAAGGCGAGACTCGCACAACAAACAAGGCGAGGAACGAGCCGTAGTTTGATGGGTCGGGAATGTAGATTTTGTTTGCGAAGAATGAGCAAAAACAAAATCACATACGCGGGACTTGCACAGTTGTTTCAGCAACTGCGCGATGAGAGGATACGCCCGAGGCACAACAAAAAACCCCCGTTTTGAACAAGGGTTTTGTATGGTGCCGAAGGCGAGACTCGAACTCGCACACTGTTGCCAGCGGTGGATTTTGAGTCCACTGCGTCTACCATTTCGCCACTTCGGCTTTTTGATTGTATTAAATTGTCATTTATTGCTTTCTTGTGGCTCATGCTAGACGCTGCGTCTATCCCCCCTCCTTCTTTTTTGATACTTAATCAAAAAAGCGGAGTCCTTGCCACTTCGGCTTATTAAGTAAAAGGTAAAAAGTCAAAGGTAAAAGGCACGTGATTTTGTGAAGCAAAATTGTTCTTTTTACTTTTTTCTTTTTACTTTTCCCTTATATAATACCAAAAACAGTTCAAATTACAAATAAAATTTTTATTTTCTTTGAAGTAGCCTCTCAATTAAACTAAATGCCATTTTATTATTCTAGCAGAAGCGCTAAATTTAATTAGTAGAACTATGAGGGTTTTAAAATGCGCAAACTTTTTATCACACTGATTATAATATTAACTGTTAATTCTGCTGCTTATTGTGATGTATTTCAGGGCGGAGTAGCCAAAGACGGGCTTTTGGGGAAAAACAGGATTTATGATTCCCAGACAAACGCTCCCATTAGCGGTGCCAGAGTAACTATGCCGCAAGATAATTATAAAACCTATACCGATTCAAACGGTAATTTTCCACTTGATGCTGATGTTAAAGGGCAAACGGTCATGTCTGTCGAAAAACCCGGTTATAAGCCTTTTTCGCTGACGCTTGATAAAGCTTCTGCAGGTAAGCCGATAATTTTGGGGATAGAAAAAACTACTGCGCATGATATTACGGTCGATACAAATATGTTTCATCTTGGCGACAATAGTTTTTCTGAGTTATCTGCTAATGCGGGCGAGTTTCATGTGCAATCAATTGGTCCTTATTATTCCAAAAAAATCAGAATCTCGACTCTTTCTCCCGGCACACATATAACACTTGTTATCGGCTCCATAATAGGCGTTGATACTCTGATGGCAAAATCTATGGGACAAAATAAAGTTGTAAATGCCTATGCAAGCCCGCCTGAAGTTTATTTCAACGGGAATAAAATCGCCGATATTCAAATAAACGGTGATGGTCAAAAAATCAAAGTGCCTTATAGCCTAGTAAAGCAAAATCAGTTAAACGAGATTACAATTAAGACAGGTAGAAATTTGACTCAAACGGCTTATGTTGATTATGATGATATTGAATTTGCGAATCTGTCAGTGGAGACGAAATAAGTAAAAGGGGAAAAGTAAAAAGTAAAAAGAGCGATTTTGCAAAGCAAAATCGAAAACCTTTTACCTTTTACCTTTTCCTTTTTACTCCAGCGGATCATAGCCGCCCGGATGAAACGGATGGCATTTGCAAACCCGTTTTAACCCGAGCCAAAGCCCTTTTATTACTCCATATTTTTCAAGTGCCTGTTTTGTATATGCCGAACAGGTCGGACTAAACCTACATGTAGACGGCGTAAATCTCGATAATTTTTGATAAATTTCTATTAATTTTATTAAAAGTTTTTTACCCACCTGATTTATACCCCTCCCCGAAATCAGAGATTTCGACCCTCTCGCAAGGGGAGGGTAATTTGCACTTAAAGTAATATTATTTGTCTAGTTGGAGTAGAAACCCCAACCTACAGCTCTTTACTCTTTACTCTTTATTCGATTGCGTAGCTGTTTGCATAACTTTCCCCAACAGTATCAACGGCTTCAACCTTAATATCGGTGATTAATTCTGAGTAAGAAATTACAACGATTGTCGGGATGTGTCTTTCAAGAAGCTGATACAACGGCAGTCTGATTCTTGGCGAACATAAGATTACAGGTTGTTTGCCGATGTTTTGGTGAGCACGCATAAGCGTATTTGCAGTCGCCTCAATGAGTTCTTGAACCTGCATAGGATTGAGTAAGAACATTGTTCCGAGTTCGGTTCTTTGGCAGCTTTCATCAAGCGTTTTTTCCCAATCAGGGGACAGGGTTAAGGCATAGAGAATTTTATCTTCCTGAACGTTTGAAAGACAAATCGGACGCCCGAGTGCGGCTCTTAATCTTTCTGATAAAATATCAGGCTCTTTTGAGAATCTTGCATAATCGCAAAGTCTTTCAAAGATGAAAATTATATCTTTGATGGAAACTTTTTCGCGGATTAAATTAACGAAGATTTTTCTTAAATCACTTGTTGAAATTATTGCCGGCACAAGGTCATTTACCAAAGTCGGATCTTGCGAACGCACTAATTCCATCAACTTTAACACATCTGTTTTTGTCATAACATCGTCAACGTGTTTTCTCACACATTCTTGCAAGTGCGTGATAATAACATCTGTCGCGTCAACTGCGGTTACGGCTCTGTTTTGTTTTGCATCTTCCTGACTAATCCAATATGCCTGAGTTTGATAAGTCGGGTCAACTCCCACTATTGCATCTTCGGGAACGGTTTTTCTGATTGAATCCCACTGATCGGCAATTACCATGTATTTGCCCGGATGGACAAAGCCTGTTGAAACGGTGTTTCCACGTATTGAAATCAAATATTCTTCAGCCTCTAGAGCGGAAGAATCCATAATTCTTATGTTCGGGATAATATAACCCAATTCATCGGTAATTCTTTGGCGCAAAGCAGCAATTTTAGCAAGCAACTGCCCCTCTTGGTCAGGGTCTGCGATAATAAGCAAGCCTTCGCCGACTTGTAAGCTTAATACATCAACGCCAAGCCTTTCATACATTCTATTTGGGTTGACTAAGTCTTGCATGTTCTGACGCACATTTTCCAATTGTCCTAATTGTGATGTAACATCCGCATTAACAAGAACAGAGAACCCTGCAACTACCAATACAATAGCGAAGAATAAAAACGGTCCCCAAGGCAAACCGGTAACAGAGCTTGTGGCAGCAATTACAAACAAAAAAGCAGATGAAAAGAACAAACTGTAAGGTTTGCTCATTACTTGAGCCGTTAAATCCGCACCCAATGAAGAAGTCGCGGCAGAAGAACGTGTCATTAATATTCCTGCAGAAATTGCCATTAAGAGCGATGGAACTTGCGCTGCCAAACCGTCTCCGATTGTTAATATCGTGTATTTTGAAACCGCATCTGCAACCGGCATTCCGTTCATTAACGAACCTATGCACAAGCCGCCGATAATGTTAATTATTACAATAATAATCCCCGCAATCGTATCCCCTTTGACGAACTTCATCGCACCATCCATGGAACCGAACAGGTTTGATTCCCTCTGCAAATCTTCTCTCTTTTTAACAGCTTCTTCAGGTGAAATTAACCCTGCATTAAAGTCGGCATCGATTGTCATTTGTTTACCCGGCATTGCATCAAGTGCGAATCTTGCCGCAACCTCAGCGATACGCTCCGCACCTTTTGTGATTACGAGAAACTGGACAAGAGTTATGATTAAGAAGATTACACCACCGACAATCAAATTACCGCCCGTTACGAAATTTCCGAAGGCGTGAATTACCGCCCCAGCATCACCTTTTGCCAAAATCAAACGGGTTACGGCTATACTCATTACAAGCCTAAACATCGTTCCTAAAAGAATTATCGTCGGGAAAGACGCCAATTCAAGAGGCTTTTGGACATATAGAGAAATCATCAATAACACAATACCTAGGGTAATGTTCAAACATATACAGAAATTTATTATCCAGCAAGGCATTTCCATGAGCAAAATAATTATCAGCATTAATACAAATACTGCTAAAAATATTTCACTTATTGGATTTGATGATTGACTTTGTGCCATTCTACATTCCTTTGAACGCTTCTTTTATAATTTCCAACTGGGTGTTTAGAGTTGCATCCACCACCCCGTTGCTTGTTGATACAATGCAGCTTCCCGCGTCTATGTTTTCATCCGCGAAGACACTGACTTTTGTTTCTAACCCTGCCATTTCTAAAACGTCGGGGATTTTGCTCTTTGTTAAAGCAACTTGTGTGGGATTAACCTTAATCGTAATTTTGGACTCGTCCTTTGAAATATTTTTGAGAACATCTAATATTGTTGACAAAACTATTTCAGGGTCTTGCTGTATTTCATGTTTAACAATTTTTCTTGCAATATCAATACTAATTTCCAAAATATCAGGCGCAATGTATTCAAAAACTTCCTGCTTTGCCTTAAAAAAGTCCTCGATTCCACTCTTAACATGCAAAATATCGCCTTGAGCTTTGTCAAGCCCTGCCTTGTAGCCTTCTTTTGCAGCGTTATCTCTTATTGTCCCTGCTTCTTCTTGCGCACGCGAGATTAAATTCCTGTCATCAATTCTTCGATAACCACGCCTTCTATCGCCTCTTCGTCTTTCCTGTCTTTGGGTAAAATCTATATTATCAAGGTCGAACAAATCAACCTTTTCTGCTTCCACCTTAACTTCCGTGACAGGTTTTTCGATTACGGAATCTGTCTTTTTAGGTCTTTCTGTATGGTTTTGTTTTTTTATAATCATGAAACACTGTCCTCCAGATGTTGCACAATTATATTGGCAACTTTAGAAGGAGTTTGTAAAAAATCTCCATCGTAAGCTTTTTCAATAAATTCTCTTACCTTTGGGCGTTCATTTATAACCAAAGTTTCTATGCGTTCTTTAGGTATTTTTTCAAAAACGGCTCCCAATCTTGCAATAAGCCTGCTGGAGCTTACAAATTTAGGCTCTGGCAAATTAACTTTTATTTCCTGCAAGCATCTTAGAGCCAAATCTTTATCAACTTTAACATCCAAATCCGACATTTGCATGTATTGAATTACTGCTTGAGCATCTTGCGAATCAAATTTGTTTAAAATAGTCTGAACTTTGTCCTGAGAAACCTGTTGTAATAAAAGTGCAACGGAAGCTAATTTTAAAACCTTCGACTTTGTCTCATAATTTGTATTACCGCCACCTTCGGTACTTGCAGTATTTGCAGTCTGCTGAACCTGATTTGCCTTTTCCAACTCAACGGTTTCTTCTTGCATTTTTTCCATCATATCGTCTATGTTTGATTGATTTAATGCAATATCAAGTATGTTTTCATCTATAACTTTGCGCTCTTTTAGTTCTTGAAGCACGGTTTCGTAAGATTTTTTAACGTGATGCTCAACAATTTGCAGAATCTCATCTTGAGGTAATCCTTTAGAAATTGTTTGCTTCGCTATTTCAAAAATAGTGAAAGCAATTTTTTGCATTATTCCGTCCCAATAATCAGGCAGGATTCCTGCTTTTATAATGTCAACTGATTTGTGAAATGACCACTCTGCAATGATTTGGGTTATAAGCATTGCCTGCTCGAGGGTAAAGTTAGCTTTATCGTCATTATACACGGCTTCACCGCATAAAGTAGCAAAATTCTGAATCGTACCTATAACATATTTTCTTTGAAATTCCTGAAAATGGGCAGGCAAAAGCCCATTAGCCTGTGATGCAAGTTCCTGCGCAAATGTTTTATAATCAAAACCTTCTATTGCCATAATCTTTGTTGTTCCCCCACGTCTTATTGTTTGTGTGAAATGTGAAAGGTGAAATGTGAAAAGAATGTTAAAAAGCTAAAAGGCTGAAAGGTCTGACAAATTTTCCATTTTCCATTTTCCATTCACTTCATTTCACCTTTCACATTTCACGCCTTCTCAATCCAATTCTTAATCTTTTCTCCTGCTTCGTCTTCATCCATTCCCTCCAAATCAGAACGCAAATCGATGATTGCATTGTTAAGTTCAGCAGCATGAGGAGGTATAACCTCTCTTTGTTGCTGCTCAATTAGACCTTGAGCCATTTGAGTTTGTTTTTCTATTAATTCTGCAGCCTTCAAATTTACATCTCTAAGTTGAAGATCCTGCTCATAAGTTTTTTCCTGTAATTGAGCTATTTCTGCTTTTTGTCTTTCCTGAGCGGCTTTCATTCTATTAGAAAGATATTTTAATCCTCCGCCGATTCCTATTACCAGAGCCGCAACCGCTAACCACCAAGGATTGCCTGTTTCATCAGGTTTTGGCAAATTAGACGCCTTATCAGAAGCAAGATACGGGTCAATGGAATCAGAAAACGCAATCGTGACGTTTTTAGAATTAACTTTCGGACCCGCAGCACCTGCAATTAAATCTTTTAATTCTTCTAATGTTGTTTCCGGCGGTAGAGAATTTTTATCTAAAGTTACTGCTACTGAAACCTCTTCAATAACTCCGGCTTTTGTATATTCACTAACTTGAGTCTTTGAAACACCGTATTGGGTTTCTTTTGCAGAACGTTCATAATTTCTATTTTGAGAAGAATTCCCACCGGAACCGTATTGTAATCCCACAGGAAGATACACACTTACAGCACCACCCGGGTCTTTGCCTGTGCCGTTGGAATTATCGCCCAAACCTTCGTTAAAAGTCTGTTCGCTAACGGAAGTTTTTCTATTCGGGTCGTAAAGTATGCTTGATGTTTCTATAGGTGATTGACGAAGTGCTGTACTCACGGTTGCCACATAATTTCCTTTACCGATTAATTTATCAAGCTGTGCATTAACTTTTTGCTGCATATACTTGTCATTTTCTGAGGCCCTATCGTTCATTGCGTCCATTGAATCCTCGTCAATACCCGAATAAACATTACCATTTGTGTCGGTAATTGATATATTGTCCGGAGTCAGCCCCGTTACACTTCCCAATAAAAGGTTTGTAATAGCTTTCACTTTTAATGACTCCAGCTTATCGCCGCTCGGAATTGTTATCTGAACAGTTGCTGTTACTGGTTTTTGCATAGCTGTAAACATTGTTTGCTCAGGTATAGAAATGAAAACGGAGGCATTTTCAATAGGCTCAATTTTTCTGATAAGTCTTGCCAATTCCCCGTTTATGGCTCTTGCAAGCCTGATTCTTTTATCTTCTTTTGTTGATGTGAAATCACCTTTATCAAAAATCTCAAGACCGACGTTTTGATCCATCAAACCACTTTTTACAATTTCTAAAAGAGCAGTATCTCTTTGAGTTTGAGTGTAATTTTTCAAATATAATGTGGACTTTGTTCCATCAATTCTTCTTTCAGCTTCAATGCCTTCTCTAGCTAAAAGCGCTTGGATTTCAATAGCTTTACCTAAATTATCGGTTGTAAGCAAGTCCAAAGTTTCTCTTATAACTTTTTCGTGTTCGGTTGATTTAGAATTTGGCGTATTATTATTTGAGGCAACGACACCTATAGTTATGCTAATAAGCAACACCACAACTATCGCCGCCATAATCCCATATAATAAGGGTTTGTTTTCTAAGAGCTTGTTAAAATCCATGTTTGTATTCTACACCCCTTGCTTTAGGGAATAGGCAATGGGCAATAGGGAATAGATTTAATCCTATTTCCTATTTCCTATTTGCTATTTCCTTGTTTACATTGTATCATTTTTTCCCACTGTTGTCCTCATTGTTAAGTTTACACTGATATTTGCATAATTTTGTCATACGCCTGTATGACTTTTGACGTAATTTGAGTCGCAACACTGACGCTTATTTCAGCTTTAGCCATCGCCGTCATAACATCGTGGATGTCTACATCACTATCACCAGCCATCGCACTCTTTAAAAGCTTATCAGGGGCAGCCAAGTCATTATTTAACCCTTGCGCAACACCTGCCATCACATCTTTAAAACTCCCTGACTGCTGGGTTTCATCCAGCGCATCAAGCTTTCCCGCAGGCATAACATTCATCCCGAACGGCGTGTTCGACACGCCTCCCATTAGATTCACTTTCTGAAAAAAACTATTTGCCATATTAACCTACCTACCTTTTTTTGATTTTTTTAATACCAAATTTTATATCGTTTTTTAATTGGTTAATTTTAATTTTTTTGAGCAAAATCAACTGTTTAATTTAGTGATAAGCATTAAAATCATCCTTACACATTAGGCTTTTCTAAAAACTTCTTAATGATTAATATTGTAAAGTCATGATAAATATAACAATTTACGTCATGCTGAACTCGTTTCAGCATCGCATAAGCGTACGACTATGCGACCCCTGAAACAAGTTCAGGGTGACGTGCGAAAGAAACTCATCCGAGCCATTTCATCACGTCTTTGCGAGACAAAAAGCGTCGGCTGAGCTTAAATCGCACGCACGAAGCAATCTCCTCCGAGTCTTATCAGTGCGTATGAGATTGCTTCGGTGTACACTTAATGCTCAGCCGCTAACCCTCGTCTCGCAAAGACGTAGGGCAAATCAATCGAGCCATTTTTTAAAAAATTTTATACCTGCTTCTGAGCTTTTTTCAGGGTGGAACTGCACTGCGGTTAAATTTTTGTACTCAATTGAAGCAGCAAAATCAATTCCGTAATTACAAACTGAAGAAATGACATTTTTATCCTCAGGAACTACATAATATGAATTTACAAAATAAAAGAAATCGCCTTTCAAATAACTGTTTTTAGGCGTTGTGTTAATTTGATTCCAACCGATTTGAGGAATTTTACCTTTCGTAAATTTTTTAACCTCACCCTTGATAATCCCTAAACCTTTTACGCCCGGAGCCTCTTCACTTTTTTCAAAAAGCACCTGTAAACCCAAACATATCCCTAAAAACTTCGCATTGTTGGCAATAGCCTTTTTTATCGGTTTTATGAGGTTTTTATTTTCAAGGTTTTTTATTGCCTGCGCAAAATGCCCTTGTCCGGGAAAAATAATTTTTTCTGCTTGCTCAATTTCCTTGGGGTCTGAAGAAATAATATATTTAGTCCCCATAAAATCAAGCATATTACAAATGCTTTTTAAATTTCCTGCTTCGTAGTCGATAATCGTAATCATGCGATGATTATAGCATGGAAAGGGAAAAGGGAAAAGGGAAAAGGGAAAAGGAAAGAGGGAAGAGAGAAATTTTGTTCCGCAAAATTTCAAACCTTTCACCTATTCACCCATTCAACCCTTCAACTAAAAAAAGAACCCTTTCGGGTTCTTTTTACTATACTTTTCTCTTACGAGCAGTTTCTGATTTGCGTTTTCTTTTTACGCTTGGTTTTTCGTAACGTTCGCGTCTTTTGATTTCTGACAAAATTCCTGCTTTTTGAATTTTTTTCTTAAATCTGCGAAGAGCACTTTCAATACTTTCCTTTTCGCCTACTTTGACTTCTGCCATATGTTTTTTCACCACCTTCAAATTTACATTTCTAACTAGCTGAATTTAGCGTAATACAAAGATAACTAAAAATCAAGCGTTTCATGAGATGCAAAGAGGCAAAAAAGCATAGAATTGTAGAAAAATTTCAGGACAACAAAAAGCGAAACCTAAATTTTGCACAGCAAAATTTCTTCTTTTTCCTCTTCCCTTTTACCATTGCTCCTGTGGAGTTTACTACGTAAACTCTTACGTCGCCATCGTTAAGTTTCGCAAATCAAAATCGAAAAGCGTCGTTTACGCTTTTGATTTGCTTCACTCCGGCTACCGCATCTTATGCAAACATAGAAAATGACCGTTTAATATCGTCTTTTTTAACTCTTTCCATAGAATCAGCTAAAACAGTATTTGCTTGATACTGAAAACTGTCATTAAGCATACCTAGTTCGTAATTTTTATCAGCATTGTAGAGAGAACCGAAAGAAGGTTTTCCGCCGCAACAAGAAAGCAGACCCAAACGAGCATTAGCAAGTTGCATCCAACCGAATGCTGCATTACTTGCGTTTAAACTAGCTACTGAACCTGTCATCATGATGACTTTCTCCTGCACTTTTCTACGCACTCATTATAGCACGCATGGTTCTATTTGTCAACACCTTGTTAATTAACTTTATTCCTGCTAAAATTTGTTTATAATAACACAAGAGGGTTTTGGCGATGACACTTAGAAACGAACGGGTTAGAAAAACACTGATGAAAGAAATAGCCGACATCTTGCAAAAAGATGTTAAAACTGCCGGTATGGTTTCTATTATGGATGTCGAAGTGTCTCATGATAATTCTTATGCGAAAGTTTATTACAGCGTTTTTGGCAGTGAAGAACAAAAAACAAAAACAAAAGAGACAATTGAGCATAATAAATCTAAAATCCGATATGAAGTCGGTAAAAGAATACGTTTAAGACTCACTCCTGAACTTCGCTTTATATTTGATGATTCAATTGAACGCGGCTCTAAGGTTCAAGAAATTATTAACAAAATTTCTCGTGGAGAACTATGATTGAGGGAAAAGGAAAAAGGGAAAAAGAAAGAGACGAAGTAAAGTGCAAAGTGCAAAGTGCAAAGTGTCATTGCGAAGAGGGGCAACCCGATGAAGCAATCCAAAAAGAAAACCCTTCAGCTCTTCAGCCTTTAAGCCTTTCAGCTTCTACTTTTGGATTTTTAAATGTTTATAAGCCCATCGGAATGACTTCTCATGATGTTATTGCGATTTTGCGAAGGGTTACTAAAATTAAACAAATTGGGCATACAGGAACGCTTGACCCTTTTGCTCAGGGGGTTTTGCCTATTGCAATCGGAAAGGCGACACGCCTGATTGAATATTTGGACGATGAAAAAGAGTACCTCGCTGAAATTTCTTTCGGGAAAAGTACAAATACGTACGACTGTGACGGGGAGGTGATTTTTTGCGCCGCATCTGCCAAAAAGATACATGGGGCGCAAAAAATCGCCTTAAAAGACATTCAAACAGGTTTAAAAACTTTTGAAGGCGAGATTTTACAGACCCCGCCGATTTATTCTGCGATTAAGGTTAAGGGTAAAAAGCTTTATGAATACGCAAGAAAAGGCGAGGAAGTTGAAATCGAGCCGAGGAAAGTCTT